>BNJU01000654.1_pt1 | contig 275333 bp, 334 predicted proteins | sample 8539281 | NCBI WGS metagenome assembly BNJU01 (sample SAMD00202456, study PRJDB9452) | human saliva metagenome | isolation source: human saliva | place: Japan
TTTTGCTGTCACACTTTTGGCGGAAGAGCAATGTTTTGCCCTATGCTGCCCTCCGCATCCAAATATTGGTCATAGCTGTAATTCAGCCTCTATGGCGGCAATGCCGTCTTCTTCCAAATTCGGCTTTTTCTTCTTCAAAGTGTTGCCGTAACTCAGCTACTTTTTCCCGAAGGAATCGGCAGTGGATTGATACCTTGGAACAGTCTGCTGAATTCTTTCCAGTCCGGAAGTAAAAGCCTGCGCAGGAAAGTAAAAGCTCCCGGGCTGTGGGCAGAAAGCGCTTTGCTCCGTTCTTATGTTGTGTTGCACAAGCTTTGCACTCCATATCGATGTCTCAATCAGTCCTTCCAAGGCTTCAATATCTCGATGGCTCAGGAATATGTAATTCTTCTATACTTTTTGGATTCTTTCTTTCTTTTGAAAATCCTCCAGAGAAGCAAGAGCTTCACGTCTTCTTTTTCTCTCCTAAAAACTCTATGAGCATCCTTGCAGAAGTGCCAGCATGTATTCCCAGCACTTCTTCTTCAAAAATAATGGTCTTCGCAAAGGATTCCCCGATTTGGAAAGAGAAAGTCCCTTCCTCCACCCTTGCATGGAAAGAGATCATGGCTTCTGTATAAAGGGAGGTGAAGCCCTCCAGTTCTTCTTGCAGAAGCTTTATCATCCTCGATATTCCAGGGCGTATATACGGTAGTTTTCCCAAAGATATATGAAATCTCCGAGGGATTCCATGGCACTGTTTACAGAGCGGTTTGCATATATAATTTTTGGGAGATTGTTCTGGTGGATTCCGCAATGGATAAGCACCAGTGCAGCTACCAGAACAAAAGATTAGGGAAAGAAATACCGTAATCGATGCGGAGAAATTGTTTTTCGCCATAAATTCTTCCTTTCCAAAAAGGGGAAGTATCAAGAAAGCACTTTAAATACCCTTACTTTGATCTTCGATCATAATCTCTTCCAACACTTTTAACAATTTTGCTTTGAAGATAATAACTAAAGCCGATTAAGACCACCATAATGAGAACCAACTCAATGGTGCCGATGGTACTCATCACCATTTGCTAAGCAAAATCCCTTCGTTTTTCCTGCATTGTTCTATTCTGGAAAAAGCCAGGCGTCCCACTGCATAATGGGCATCTTCTAATGCGTATTTGTACATCGTAACCTCCTTTTTGTGTGCGGCATGATTGCCGAGTGAATGTATGGGCAAAGAGAATGCTTGCTGTTTTCCAAGAACTCTCTTCGTCTTTTTAGTGTAGGGATTGCATAGCCGGATACAGAATCATCAGCATGATGACAAAGAGCTGCAATATCAAAAGGAAGCAGAAGCTTGGTTCCGCCTCCTCTCCCAGACGCTTTGCCATATGTTTTTCAGTACGGAAAAAGCCTCCTCCATTTCCATATGGAGTTGACGGGAAAGATCCTTGCTGCCATTTTTCCTGTTCTGTTCTATGAGACTGATGAGTTTACCGTAGGGCTTTAAAGCAATTCTTTTCGAAAAATTCAGATAGCCTCTCCTCCCCCACATTTAGCTTGCCAGCTGGTTTAAGAGTATTTAATCCTCATATAAGGGGTGGGATTCTGATGACAATTTTTCACCAGATAGTTGTAGTGCTTGGCTATTTCCGAAAAGCTGTTTCGTATCGCTGTCCTGCTCCAAGATAAACTACTAACTTGAAACCAATTCTGCATAATCCAGGTCAGAGAGGACAGTCTGGATTTTTGACGAGTTTTTCTGTTGCTCTAAAGCTTTGCAAAGGGAGAAGAAAGCAGGCAAAAGTCCAGAACCCGGAATCAAAAGATAGCGAAAATTCTTTTTCGGAAAAATGATATGATAGCCCCATAATTTCTTTGGGCAAAAAGCAGTTTATCCCTAGAGCGGGTATGCTCATTACTGTACTGTAATGTATTTTGAAGCGTCATTTCAAAGGTCTCAGTTTCATAGCTTTAAGGGCAAAATACGAAGGGATAGGAATAGGTGGGAGAGTTGTAGGTGATTTCATTATTTTCATTAAAGAAACTGCTGATTTCATCCCCTTCCACCTCCTCTTCAGGATGAATATTGGCGCTGAGAACCACTTCCAATGTTCCTGTAAGAATCTGGTCTTTTTCCAGATATTCATGATGGACTTGCCTGAGTCTTCTAAAATATCTCTATACTTTGTGTAGCTTTTTATCGTTATCTTGAAGGGGAAGTTTTCCTTCTGATTGATCCATAGCTTTCCGGACGAAAACCCAGGTGGCTTTGATATGCTCGAGCTAAAAAGATTTTTTAGCTGTGTTTCGGAGATGCCGTCAAAGCTGTCTTCTTCGCTGAGGATCAAGCTCTCATTTTTCTTGCAGCTTGCATAAAAGCTTTATCCGCCTCTTCCTTGCTATAGAGTCTTGGAGATACCGTGACATAGATTTCTTCCTTTTTCTTTCTGAAATTCCCATGCAACATTGAGAGATCTCTACCCTCCCTATAGGCTCTCTTTGGATTTGATTTCCGGGGAGGAGGAATTGCTGTTCCGTTCCCCTGCATGAAAAGGAGGGCAGCAGAAGAAAGGAGACAATCAGAATAAGGATTTGCTTTTTCAGTAGTTCTGTTTTTAGATCCCGGAATACAGAAACCATAATTTTTTTGAGTTCTTGCTTTAGTAGTGTAAGGGTTCATAGATAGTCCTTTTTGGTGACGCCTGGAGAGGGAGACATGATAGAAATACTGGATGGAAAGAAACAACGGACACGAAGAAATGCCGGAGACGAGGGAAATGCCGGAAATGCCAGAAATGGGGGAAATGTCGGAGATGGCGGAGATGGCGGAGATGGCGGAAATGTCAGAGAAATATATGTCCTCTGATAAGCCTACACGGGGATAGCAATAATCTTTTGGAGAGGTAAATGCAGAAGGTATATACAGAGACAAAAAGCTCATTACTCCTCTTCCCATAATGGTGGAATAAAGAATCCGGAAAAATTCCGGAGAGCTGGCATTTAGATAAAAATATCATAAAGAAAGGCACACCGTTCATAATCTTTTGCTCGAATCGTCTGGAAGCATTGAGGGTGATGATTTCTTCGGTATGGTCAGTTTATCCGAATAATTGTGCTGCTCTGCTGAATAATCTGAATCAGATCTCCTCCGGAGCGCTTTTGCCACCAAGAAGATTTCCGAGAAATTATGGATATCATCAACGCCGGAACGAAGAGCAAATTGGGAAAGCGATTCTTCCAGAGGGCGATTCATGGAAAAGGGAGCGTTTGATTTGCTGTAGCTCCTCCACCATATAACATTTTCTTTCCCAGAAGATTTTTCCAGATCCAGGATGCAGGCAGATAAAGCATTTTCCAAAGAATATCCGGCACTCAGATAGGCACTGAGGATGGAAAGCATTTCTTTAAATTGAAACCAATACCTCCTGGCGCTTCTTTCTTAATTTATCTCTTTGGAGAAAAAGGATAGAAAAAGCTGAAGGGAGTAGAAGCAAAAAGAAGAGAATATGCTGGTAAAAGGCATAAGAAAAGAGAAGAAGGAGCAATAGAAAACTTGACCCATAGGAAGAGATATTCCGGGAGATAAATGATGTACTCTATAATCGACTACGGAGTTTGTCTTCGTTATGGAGATCCGACAGCTTTTCAAGAATTTTGCCATTGTATTGATATAATTTTTGAGTTTAACTTCTCATTTTCAATCCCCATACTCCGATATTTCCAAAACCCGCCGTTTGTGATCTTTGGTTCTTCCAAGGTGCACCATAATTTCAATGGCGGAGGCAATCATGTTTCTAATGGATGGGAGAGGAGGTCTGCGCCTTGCAACACCATGGTTTCCATGCGCTTTAACATATCCGTAGAGGAATTGGCGTGACCGGTGGAAATGCTGCCGTCGTGACCGGTGTTCATGGCGTTAACATATCCAGACATTCCTTTCCTCTAACCTCTCCAACGATAATACGGTTCGGGCTCATTCTGAGGGAGGCTTTTAATTAAATCGGAGATACTGACGGCTCCTTCTCCTCTCTGCATTGGCATTTCTGGTTTCCAACGAAACCAGGTTTTTCCCTACGGATTGAATCTGCAGCTCCACTATCTTCGATGGTACAATGCGCTCCTCCTTAGGGATGTACTGGGAAAGTGCGTTTAAGAAGGTAGATCTTTCCACTGTTGGTACCGCCGGAAATGAAGATGTTGTAGGAGGAACGAACCAAAGTCTGTAAAAATTGACTTGTTTCCTCCGTCAGACTTTCCAGCTGAATCAGCTTTTTCATGGTGATGGGCTCAGGGAATTTTCGTCATCGTGACGGTAGTCCCTCAGAGCAATGGAGGAAGCACCACATGAACACAGGAGCCATCTTCTAAGCGGGCGTCTACAATGGGACTTTTGGTATTTACCGCACGATTGATTCGGGAAACAATCTGTTGAATCAAATCCGCAAGCTGTTCTTCACTTTGGAAGGAGCCTTGCCAGCTCCATTCGTCCCTTTCTTTCCACAAAAGATTTCTTTTGGGCCGTTAATCATGATTTCACCGACAGTGCCGTCATCCAACAGTTCGGAAAGAAGGTCCAGCCTTCAGAAGCCGTCAAAAACCGCGCTTGCTTAAGTAGAGTTTTTTCCGTAAAGCCAGATCCTTTCGGCTTAAAAAGGGCAGAGTCGATTTCTGATACAAATGGCTGTCACTGACTTGTTTTTCTTCCAAACCAGCAAAAAGCTCCTTTTTGATTTCTTGTTTTACCTGATCCAGGCCAGCACGATAAGCTCCTTTCCCGATTTACCTTATGGTTCGCATTAAGATTCGCATTAAGTATGTAAGACTCATTATGATCTAGATTACGATTCATCACTTATAGATCTCTTGTATCTCCATTCTCTATTTCGATTTTATCGTCACAAAAGGCTTATAAAGCCATTTTTCGGTATTGCTCCGCTTCCATCTGCTCTTCTTCGTATACCTGTCGTAATAAGAGCTCCCGACAGTATTGTTCCAAAGAGCAGGGAGGCGCGCTTTCTTCCGTTAGAGCGAGATTGCATTGGATGAATTTTTCCGCTACGCCTCTCCTGCATTTTTCTCCAAGTATTGTTGAAGTATGGAAAGCTTAGCCTTGCTTTTTCGATCCTCCAAAAACCGGAAGAAAGACTTTTTCTGGCCAGAGTGAAACATTCCAGATAACGACTCAGTACTGCTGTCAGTATCTACAACCAATGCATCGGCACCGGCCTCTTCCGCAATCCAAGAAAAGAGAAAGGTCTCTTTGAGAGACACTGCTGATATCCTCCGGACTCGAACCGGATGAATGGTGACACTAATTATCCTTTGCATGGAAGGGCTACGCAAAATCATCAGGGTCAGATGATTTTCCTTAAAAGTGATACAGGGCTTCCGTTAAACATTCCTTCTCCTTTTTCCTGCACTCCCTTGGAGAAAAGGCGGACTCTTCCAGACTGAGATAGAGTGTCTTTCATTCTTTCCCAATTCTGGCTAAGGCTTGGGAAAATGTGGTTTTTCCCAAACGACCAAGGGGGCTGTAAACCAGAAATACATCCGCACGATGCTGGCTATCCTTCCGCTAAAAGCTCCAACCTCCGTACTGCACCAGAATTTCCCGCATAATTTGGTCTCGGACTGGTATTTGTAGATACAATTCTCCTTCCGCTGCTTTGTAAAGTAGATTTTCTTCGGAAAGATAAAGGTTTTGTGGGACTTGGGAGAAAAATGGAGGTTTTTTCGCATTCTTTTCGGAGAGAAGCAAAAGATCCACTTCCTTTTTCTTGGAGAAGCTTTCCAGGCTTTCTTTGTTAAGAATCGGATAGATTTGGAAGGGAGCTTGGTGTTTTGCCGAAGATAAAGGCTAAGCGTTGCAACACTAGGGCATCTTCATCGTAGATGGCAAAATTTTTCCATGACGAATATCCTTTCTGTGGGAATTAAGAATTTATCCTTTCAGCAGCATAATCGGGGTATAGCTGAGAAGAGAGAAAAAGCATAGGGAATGTTTTCTATGTGACAAAGGAAAAATAAAAGTAAAGAGAAAAGGGATGCCAGGAGGAGAAGAGGAAGACTTTCTTCCAAGGGTAAAAGGGGGATAAGAAGGGAGCATAGTTTCCAGTCTGCTCCTCCGGCGGCGGTGAAATAAAAGAGGATAGCTTGCTAAGAGACTTAGAATCCAGTAGATAAGGGTAATAAGGGATCAGATCTGCGGCTTCAAAGGGAAAGCAAGAAGGAAGAAAAAGAATGAGGGAAAAAGTATAAAATAGACTTTGGGGATTTTCCGTTCTTGTAAATCCTTGATGGCTGCATAGAGTAGAAAAAGATAAAGAAAATGATGTTTGAGATAAGGCATATCCACCTCCTGAAAAGGATTATAGCGGTAGCCTAGGAATCTCCTATACTCCACATTCGGATAATATCCACTTACGGATAATATCCGAATGTGGAGCATATAGAAAAGTGTAAGGATATCAGCTTATCCGCTGCTCCAGAAAAAGAAAAAGTCATAATGAGAGAGAGACAGCTTTGTGGAAAACAAATAAGTTTTGATGGAAAATTTTAGTAATTATTTTGCGCTGAAAACAGCTATCATATAAGTTTTAGACATAAAGTCCAGAAGGGGGCTTTTAAACGAGGATTTCAACAGGAATTACAACAGGAATTTATCAAAAGAAGCTTTTCAAAGATACTCTTCCAAAGAAAGCTTTAAAGAGATTAGGGGATGACCGCTATGCTAGCAGATTCGAAAAGCAAAGCCGGAAGATTTACGCAGATTATGCCTTTATACGAAAAAGGCCAGAGAATTTATGGAGAAAAACGAGAATCCTACGCAGTGGGAAAAGAATAATCCTCCGGAGGATTTGATTCGAAAAGGATATCGAAGAGGGCTATCTCTATGTAGGAGAGGCGGAGGAGATTGAGCTGGTCTTTCATTTTTCATGTGGAGAAGAGCCCAATTATAAAAGAAATCTATGAAGGAGCTTTAGCATAGGAATGAAGCCTATGGCGTCATTCATCGGTGGCATCCTCCGGAAAAATTCCCGGTCTTGCCCAGTTATGCTTTCAGTTTTGCAAGGAACAGCATCCCTACCTCAGGATTGATACCCATGAGAATAATCAGGGCATGCAAAGGGCCATTCAACGTTTCGGGTTTCAATATTGTGGAGAGGTTATCGTAGGAGATGGAACCAAAGCGTTTAGCTCTACGACTATTTTACGTAAAGATTTCAAATTTTCAAAAGAGAATTCTAAAAGGAATTCGCGGGTGAAATCCCATTGTGGAACCTAGTTTTGAGAATTAACTCTTCAAATCTTCCAAACTTTTTGAATTTTACTGCCCCCATGTTGACAAGCAGAGGAACATTCTGTATTATCGTACTGTTGCAAAAACAATGCGACGTTTTCAGGGAAACTTGAAACGCCGGCGTGGCGAATAGGTGAACGCACAGGACTTAAAATCCTGCGGGACAAAAATCCCATACCAGTTCGACCCCGGTCGCCGGCACTGTGAAGGAATGGCGAGACTGTCTCGCCGTCACAAAAATCAGGAGATATACCCAAGTGGTTGAAGGGTCCGCACTCGAAATGCGGTAGGTCGGAAAACCGGCGCGAGTTCAGAATCTCTATCTCCGGGATAGGCGGGAAAGAGCGCAGAGAGATTTTTCTTTCTCGGCTTTTTATACGAAAAAAGCTGTTTACAGGATAAAAAGGGCATAAAATATCATAGTCTTCGGAGAAATCCGAGATGTTTCTGAAATTTGAGGGAGCAAAGAGTAGGAGACAGAGGATGCAGGAATTCATTTTAGTAGCGGAAAAGTTATTTATCGGCTTTTTAGCTTTGATTTTTGTCATTAACATCTCAGGGAAAAGGTAATCTGGCACCCAGTACAGCCTCCGATGCGGTACAAAAACTATGTATTGGGCGGTATTATCGGCGGTGTAATTTATAACGACAACATCAAGATTTTGGGAATATCTGGCGATACTGGCGATTTGGTGCGGTCTGGTTCTGCTTCTTCGTTACGTGAAGATGCACAATGTGAAAATGAAGCAGGTCCTGGACGGTATTGCCCTTCCCGTAGTGGATGAGGGGGCTATTCTCTATGACAACTGTAAAAAGCTGGGACTTTCCGCCCATGATCTCTCCTTTAAATTACGAGACCAATCGGGTGTATTCCATAACGGAGGTGAAAAGGGCTGTTTGTGAGCAGAACGGACAGTTAATTATCGTAAAATACGGAGAGGAAAATCCAAAATTCCCCCTGATTACCGATGGACACCTTCAGAAAAACATTCTGACCATTATCGAAAAAGACAAGGAATGGCTTCAAGAGGAATTGAAAAAGCAGGGCTATCAAAGTATACACGAGGTATATTTGGGAGAATATAACAAAGGAGAGCTAAAGTTATTTCCGTATAAATCATAGAGAATGCTAAAAAAAGAAAAAAGCTTCTTTTCCATAATGCAGACTGGTTTTAGTCTGGGGAGAACAGTTCAGTTCTGTCGGAGGAAAGTGAAGCTTTTTTGTGAAGAAAAATGTTATAGTAAAACTAACTTTTGTTACAGAAGACATCTTTAGTTTTTTCTTATTGAAAAATGGATTTAAAGGCTAAACCGGAGAGCGGTTTTGCTGTTTTTGGAAAGGAGCAGTTTATGGAATGGAAAATAGAGAAGCATCAGATTCGCTATGAAGAGTACAGGAAAAGTACTGGCGGAAATAACTTTTCCTTATTATATAGAAGAGGAAAAAGGTCTATGAGTTTGACCATACCTTGTGGATCCCTCTCTCCGAGGACAGGGGATTGCAGGAACCTTGGTGGAAAAAGGCTATTGCAGAGGTTAAGGACAGGGCGGAAAAATTCTTCCCACCTGCCCTAATGTAAAGACATGGTTCGCCCGTCACAAAAGAGGAAGAGGGATTTTGTATCGTGAGCACTAAAAGACATTTCCTCATGCTTCTTTTCTTTTTACGCCTTAGAGTTCTGTCTTGCCCTTGGCGCTTGCCTTGTCCTCAGTGTGCTGCCTTCTTCTAGCAGTTGCGGAAAGAAGAATCGCTATCAGGATCAGTTTATGGATGTCTTTGATACGGTTTCTCTGGTCATCGGCTACGAGGGCAATGAAGGTGATTTTCAGAAAAACTTTAAGGCAGTGCATAAGCGTCGTAGGAGCTCCATCAGCTCTTTTTAGATGTATGACGATTATCCCGGAGTACAGAACTTAAAGTATGTAAATGAAAATGCCGGCACTGCTCCGGTGAAAGGTGGATCCGAGATGATGGCCTTACTGAAGTTCGGAAAGAAATATGAAAAAGACCGATGGAGAGGTAAATATTGCTATAGGGGCAGTGCTGCGAATCTGGCACTGATTATCGGGAGGCAGGCATTGCCAATCCGGAAAATGCAAGTCTTCGGAGGAAACTGCTCTTTGGAGGCGTCCAAACATTGTAATATTGAGGATTTAATTTTGGATGAAGAAAACTCCACCGTGTATTTTCAAGATCCGGAGCTTAAGCTGGATGTAGGCGGTATTGCCAAGGGCTGGTCCGTGGAAAAGGCCGCAGAGCTTCTGGAACAGCCGGTGCTAAGCATTATTTACTGAATATCAGGTGGAAACTGAGGGCTATCGGAAAAAGGGAGACGGAAAACGCTGGGTTTGCCCGTGGAAAATCCCTTTTATGTGGATGGACAGGATGAAGAACAGTTTGCGGTGGCGGGAGAAATTGAAGACACTTCTTTGGTCACCAGTGGAGACTATGAGCGTTTTTATGTGGTAAACGGAAAGCGATATGCCCATATCGTGGACTCGAGAACAGGGATGCCGGCTGACCGCCACCGTTCCGTAAGCATTTTTGACCAAGGATTCCGCACTTGCGGACGGGACTTTCTACAGCTCTTTTATTCTGGATGTGAAGAGGGAAAAGCGCTTCTGAAGAAGATTTCAGGATGGCGGAACGGATGTGGAAGCGATGTGATTGAGCCGGATGGAACACAAGAGTATACGGAGAATTTTGAGGAAAATATCGGCTGATCAAGTGAAAGAAGTCTTCACAAGACTTCTTTTTCTATTCTCTTATGCGACACGCACGGCAGCGTGGAATTGAATCCGAAAACAAGGATTCTGAGACGATAAGAGGGATTTCTCATGTTTTGATTTTTGTGCAAAAGCGGGATAAATCTTGCTTTCTGCCCGGGGATATGGTATTTTTAGTACGGCTGTGGCATGATAGCGTTGAAGGAAAAAGATTACTATAGAAATGAAAAGCAGTAATGATAAGTTTCTACAGAGAGCTTTCTGGAGCGAATGTCAAGTTTTGAAACTGACGGCAGGTCACTGTACTACAATCTAAGCACCAAGCAGCAGGTGGCGTGTGTATTTTTATAAGATACGCGCGGAAACGTGTACAGTCACCAACTTATCGTCAATAACCCGATAGGGAGGCGACTTTTTATGGCAAGTCAAGTAATGAGAATCACCCTCAAGGCTTACGAGCACGGCCTTGTGGACGAATCAGCCGCAAAAATCGTAGAGAACTGCAAGAAGACAGGTTCTCAGGTTTCCACCAGTACCTCTTCCAACCAAGAAGGAAGTTGTAACAATTCTTCGTGCAGTGCACAAGTACAAGGATTCTCGCGAGCAGTTTGAGCAGAGAACCCACAAAGAGATTGATTGATGTCATCAATCCTAACCAGAAGACCATGGACAGCTTACAGAGATTGGAGATGCCCTGCAGGTGTTTTCGTAGACATCAAGATGAAAAACAAATAATTCTAGTATGAACCGATTACGGTTCCGCTGTAGAAAAGGAGAACAGATGAAGAAAGCTATTTTTGGCAACAAAAGTAGGAATGACACAGATTTGGGATGAAAAATGGTGTGTTAATTCCAGTAACTGTACTGCTAAACCGGTCCTTGCGTGGTTACCCAGGTAAAGACCCTTGAGAACGACGGTTACAAGGCAGTTCAGGTGGGATTTTTAGAGAAGAGAGAGAAGCTGGTGAACAAGCCTCTTAAGGGACAGTTCGACAAGGCCGGCGTTTCTTACAAGAGATTCTTAAGAGAATTCCGTTTTGAGAATGCAGAAGAGTATAAGGTTAAAGATGAGATTACAGGCAGATATCTTTGCCGAGGAGATAGAGGTAGACGTAAAGTGCTACTTCCAAGGGTAAGGATTTGCATCTGCTATTAGAAATATGGACAGCACAGAGGACCAATGACCCACGGTTCTAAGTTCCATCGTCATCAGGGATCTAACGGTACATCTGCAACACCATCCAGAGTACTTCCCGGTAAGGGAATGCCCTCTCACATGGGTGCGGTAAAGGTTACTACTCAGAACCTTACTGTAGTGAAGGTTGATGCAGAACAGGGATTAATCCTGGTAAAGGGTGCGGTTCCGGGACCAAAGAAGGCTCTTGTAACCATCAAAGAAGCTGTTAAGTCCTAAGACGAGAAGGAAGGAGGAACATACTAATGGCTAACATGTCTGTATTTAATATGCAGGGTAAGGAAGTTAGCAAGATGGATCTGAATGATGCGATTTTCGCAGCACCAGTTCCTGAGCACTTATTACACCTCGCAGTAGTTGCACAGCTGCTAACAAGCGTCAGGGGAACACAGAAAGCCCCTTACTCGTGCAGAGGGTTTCCGGAGGCGGAAGAAAGCCTTGGAGACAAAAAGGGAACAGGTCATGCAAGACAAGGTTCCATTCGTGCCCCCGCAGTGAAGGGCGGCAGAGTAGTATTTGCCCCGACTCCAAGAGATTACACCACCGGCATGAACAAGAAGGAAAAAGAGCAGCGTTAAAAGTCTGCACTGTCTAACGCAGTAGCAGAGAACAAAGCTTATTGTATTGGATGAGATTCGTTTCGACGAAATCAAGACCAGAACTTCAGAGCATGTTGGACGCTTTCCAAGGTAAACAAGGCTTTCGTTCTTCTGGATCAGAATGATCAGAATACTGTGCTTTCTGCAAAGAAATATTCAGAATGTAAAGACAGCTCAGGTTAACGAGTTAAACGTTTACGATGTTTTGAAGTACGGCACTGTATTAGCTACAAAGGCGGCTCTTTTTAAAACTTGAGGAGGTATACGCATAATGGCTAACTTACAATATTTCGATGTGATTCTTCGCCCTGTTGTGACTGAGAAGTCCATAGCGAGACATGAGCGAGAAAAAGTACACCTTCCTGGTAAATCCTGAAGCTAACAAGATTCAGATCAGAGAAGCTGTAGAGAAGATGTTCGAAGGAACAAAGGTAAAGGCTGTTAACACCATGAACCTTGACGGAGAAGAAAAGAAGAGGAATGGTATTCGGAAAGACAGCTAAGACTAAGAAGGCAATCGTTACATTGACTGCTGGAGTCTAAAGAAATCGAGATTTTTCAGCGCACTGTAAATTGCTAAGAACTGCGTGAAAAATTTCTCAATTATACGCAGAAAGAAGGAGAAAAAGGAAAATGGGTATTAAGACATATAAAAACATACACCGTCCAGAAGAAATATGACCGGTTCCGACTTCGCTGAAGTTACCAAGAAGACACCGGAAAAAAATCTCTTTTGGCTAAGAATAAAAAGACTGCCGGTAGAAATAACCAGGGTAAGATCACTGTTCGTCACCACGGTGGTGGAAATAAGCAGAAGTACAGAATTATCGACTTTAAGAGAAACAGTAAGGACGGCATTGTGGCAACTGTTGTCAGGTATCGAGTACGATCCAAACCGTTCCTGCAAACATCGCACTTCTCTCTTATGCAGACGGATCCAAGGCATACATCCTTGCACCCTAACGGTTTAACTGACGGGATGAAGGTTATGTCCGGAGCAGAGGCAGAGGCAAGAGTAGGAAACTGCTTACCATTGTCCGCTATCCCTGTAGGTTCCGGAAATTCATGCTATCGAGTTAAAAGCCCGGTAAGGAGCAGCTGGTTCGTTCACAGGAAATGCAGCACAGCTTATGGCGAGAGAAGGAAAGTATGCAACCTTAAGACTTCCTTCCGGAGAAATGAGAATGGTTCCTATCGAGTGCCATGCAACCATCGGTGTAGTAGGTAGCGGAGACCTAACCTCATCAATCTTGGTAAGGCAGGGAAGAAAGCGTCACATGGGTATCCGTCCAACAGTTCGCGGATCTGTTATGAACCTAACGACCACCCACACGGAGGTGGAGAAGGTGAAAGCTCCTATCGGACGGGCGGACCTAGCACACCTTAGGGGTAAGCCTGCACTTGGTTTGAAGACCAGAAACAAGAAGAAGCTTTCCAATAAGCTTATCGTAAGAAGACAGTGATGGTAGAGCCATCAAATAATTGAGGAGGAGAAAGAAAAATGGCACGTTCTATTAAAAAGGATCATTTGCAGATCAGAGATCTTTTTAAAAGGCTGTGGATGCACTGAGATACAGAATCAAAAGACAGTAGTGAAAACTTGGTCTCGTCGTTCCACAATCTTCCTGTCATTTGTTGGACACACCATTGCGGTTCATGACGGAAGAAAGCATGTACCTGTATACGTTACAGAGGACATGAGTAGGACACAAAGCGGGAGAAATTCGTTGCAACAAGAACTTACCGCGGACATCACGGTAACGGCGACGAAAGAAGAGGATAATCTGCATAGAGAAAGGAGGACATGAAAAATGTCAAAAGGTCATAGATCTCAGATTAAAAGAGAGAGAAATGCAAATAAAGATAAAGACCTTCCGCTAAGCTTTCTTATGCTAGAGTGTCTGTACAGAAAAGCTTGCTTTGTTTTAGATGACTATTCGTGGCAAAGGGCTTGGAAGAGGCATTGGGAATCGTTACCTATAACCCAAGATATGCTTCCACATTGGTTAAGGAAACTTCTTGCGTCCGCAGCTACTAATGCAGAAACAATAACAATATGAATGAGAGAATCTTTTATGTTGCAGAATAGCTTCGCAAATGCAGCTCCAACATTAGAAGAGAATCACCCACAAAGAGCACAGGGTAGAGCTTATAGAATCTTCAAGAGAAGCTCACACATCCTGTTATTCTGGACGAAAGAAAAGTAGGAGGCAAGGAATGGGACAGAAAGGTCAATCCGCACGGTATGAGAGTCGGTATCATTAAGGACTGGGATTCTAAGTGGTATGCAGACAAGAAAAACTTTGCAGATAATCTTATCGAAGATCACAAGATCAGAGAATTTTTAAAGAAGAAGCTGTATTCCGCAAATGTCTCTAAGATTGAAATCGAGAGAGCGGCTGAGGATAAGGTTCGCATTATCGTATTTACTGCTAAGCCCGGATACGTTATCGGTAAGGGCGGAGCGGAAATCGAGAAGTTAAAGAAGGATGTTCAGAAGATTACCAACAAGAACATCTTCATCGATATCAAGGAAATCAAGAGACCGGATAGAGATGCACAGCTTGTTGCAGAAAGTATCGCGTTGTCCTTAGAGAACCGTGTATCTTTCCGTCAGAGCTTTGAAGCAGGCTATGTCCAGGAACCATGAAGGCAGGAGCTTTGGGAATTAAGGCTTCCGTTGGTGGACGTTTGGGGCGAGCGGATATCGCAAGACGTGAGTTCTGTAGCGAGGGAACAATTCCTCTTCAGACTCTTCGTGCAGATATCGATTATGGATTTGCTGATAGTGATACTACCTATGGAAAAATTAGGAGTAAAGGTATGGATTTACAAGGCGAGGTACTTCCTGCCCAAGAAAAATAAGGAAGGAGCGAGAAATAATTATGTTAATGCCTAAGAGAACGAAATTCCGTAAGCAGATGCGCGGAAGAATGACCGGTAAGGCTACTAGAGGCAATACCGTTAGCCATGGAGAATTCGGAATTATTTCCACTGAACCTTGTTGGATCAGATCCAATCAGATCGAGGCAGCCAGAGTTGCCCTTACAAGATACATTAAGCGTGGCGGTAAGGTTTGGATCGACATTTTTCCAGACAAGCCTGTATCTGCAAAGCCCTTGGGAGTACGTATGGGATCCGGAAAGGGTGCACAGAGTACTGGGTTGCAGTAGTTAAGCCGGGACGCGTGTTATTTGAGATTGCCGGTGTACCGGAGGAAATTGCAAGAGAGGCATTACGTCTTGCTTCTCACAAGCTTCCTTGTAACTGCAAAATCGTCGCAAAGGCAGATCTGGAAGGCGGTGATAACTAATGAAAAAGAAAACATATTTAGAAGAGCTGAAGGCAAAGTCAGCTGAGCAGCTGAATGAAGAGCTGGTTTCCGCAAAGAAAGAACTTTTCAATCTGCGATTCCAGAATGCAACCAATCAGTTGGATAATACAGCCCGCATTACCGAGGTTCGGAAAAACATCGCTCCGAGTTCAGACTGTTATCACTGAGAAAGCGAAAGCGTGAGAAGGAGAACAGAATAATGGAAAAGAAATCTGAGAAAACCCGTACCGGTAAGGTGGTTAGTGCAAAGATGGACAAGACCATCGTTATCGCTATTGAAGATCACGTGAAGCACCCTCTTATTGGAAAAATCGTAAAAGCGTACCGTTAAGATTTACGCTCATGATGAGAACAATGAGGGCTGGTGAGGAGATACAGTTAAGGTAATGCAGCCAGACCTTTATCTAAGACCAAGAGATGGAGACTACTTCCATCATTGAGAAGGCGAAGTAATATAGGAACGGAAGGAGCATATGATTCAGCAGGAAACAAGACTTAGAGTTGCTGATAACACAGGTGCAAGAGAGCTTCTTTGCATCCGTGTTATGGGAGCTCTACCAGAAGATATGCCGCCATCGGAGACATCATTGTAGCTTCCGTGAAAGGACGCTATTCCCGGCGGACAGGTTAAGAAGGAGTTGACGTTGTAAAGGTAGTTGTGGTTCGTACAGTGGATGAGACCAGAAGAAAAGATGGTAGCTATATCCGTTTCGATGAGAACGCAGCAGTTATCCTCAAGGAGGATAATACCGCAAAAGGACACCCGTATCTTTGGATCGGTAGCAAGAGAGTTAAGAGATCATGGTTACATGAAGATCGTATCCCTCGCACCGGAAGTATTATAAGGAGGGAGCCAGATGCGTAGAATTAAGAAAAGACGATATGGTAAAGATCATTACCGGTAAGGACAATGGTAAGCAGGGTAAGGTTTTATCCTTCGATCAAAGACCAACATGGTGAGTGGTAGAAGGTTGCAACATGGTAACCAAGCACCAGAAGCCAAGTCAGGCTAACCCACAGGGCGGAATTGTTCGTAAGGAAGCAGCTTTGGATGCATCCAATGTAATGCTTGTTGTTGATGGACAGGCTACTCGCGTAGGATTCAAGCTTGAGGAATGGCAAGAAGGTTCGTGTGGCTAAGAAGACCGGTGGGTTATTGACTAAGAGAAAGGAGGAATAAAGGATGGCTAGATTAAAGGAAATTTACAATAGCGAAATCAAAGAAGCTATGCAGAAGAAGTTTAACTATCAGAATGTTAACGAAATTCAAAGCTTGAAAAAAATCGTCATCAACATGGGTGTTGGTGAAGCAAAAGAAAATTCAAGGTTCTCGACAGTGCAGTACGTGATTTAGAGATCATTACCGGACAGCATGCTGTAACAACAAAAGCAGAAAGTCCGTTGCGAACTTCAAGATCAGAGAGGGACAGGCAATTGGATGTGAGGTTACTCTTCGTGGAGAGAGATGTACGAGTTCGCTGATCGTTTGATCAACTGGCTCTTCCTCGAGTAAGAGACTTCCGTGGTGTAAAACCCCAATGCCTTCGATGGTAGAGAAACTATGCCTTGGAATCAAAAGCAGATTATTTTCCTGAAATCGAGTTCGACAAGGTAGATAAGGTTAGAGGAATGGATATCATCTTCGTTACAACTGCAAAGACGACGAAGAGTCCAGAAACTCTTACCCTGTTCAATATGCCTTTTGCGAAATAATCGGAGGAAAAATGGCTAAATTATCAATGAAATTAAAGCAGCGAGACCTGCAAAGTTCTCCACAAGAGAATACACAAGATGTAAGATTTGTGGACGTCCCCACTCTGTACTTCGTAAGTACGGAATCTGCCGTGATATGCTTCCGTGAGTTAGCATATAAGGGAGATTCCAGAGAGTGAGACATCTTGGTAAAATGATTGTAAAAGCGAATATCGATTGCATAAGCATTCGATATTTCGTTTACAAAGAAAGGATAATTCATAGGGCGCATCCTCATAGATAAAAAGAAAGGATATCCGTAAAAAATGAGTATGAGTGATCCAATCGCAGATATGCTTACAAGAATTCGTAATGCAAACACTGCAAAAACGATGAGCGTATGTATCCAGCATCTAAGATGAAGCAGTCTATTGCTGAGATTCTTCTGAAGGAGGTTACATTTCAGCTGCGAGCTAGTTGAAAATGGAAAATTCCAGGACATTAAGATCGGACTGAAGTACGGTTCCAACAAGAATGAGAAGATCATTTCCGAATTCGTAGAATTTCCAAGCCAGGTCTTCGTGTATACGCCAGCAAAGAAAATATGCCTAGAGTACTTGGTGGACTAGGTACAGCAATCATTTCCACAAACCAAGTTGTAATCACCGACAAGGAAGCAAGACAAAAAGGGTGTAGGCGGAGAAGTCCTTGCCTTTGTGGTAATCTGTCGGAATATATTTTCTAGAAAACAGTATTTTACTGAGAATTTAAGAGAGTATACTATGTCACGTATCGGAAAGTTACCGGTCGCGATCGGCAGGCGTTACTGTTGAGATTAAGGACAATGTAGTAAAGGTAAAGGGATAAAGGGAACCTTAGAGAGACCTTTCACAAAAGAAATCACAATTAAGGAAGAGGATGGTACTTAGTGGTTACTCGTCCAAATGACAATAAGAAAGAAGTCTCTTCACGGATTATCCAGAGCTGTACTGTTCAACATGGTTGAAGGTGTAAGCAACAGTTACGAAGAAGCTGGAAATCAATAATTGTAGGATACAGAGCAGCAAAGCAGGGCAAGACCTTGACTTTTGACTTTAGGATATTCTCACCCTGTAAACCCATGGAAGATCCGGAAGGCTTGGAGACCGTATTAGAGGAGCCAACATCGTATTTGTCAGAGGAATCGACAAAGAGAAGGTTAGGTAAGTATGCTGCGGAAATCCGCTCTAAGAGAACACCAGAGCCTTATAAAGGGTAAGGAATTAAGTACTCTACCGAGGTCATTCGTCGTAAAGTCGGTAAGACTGGTAAGAAATAATAGGAGGAAAGTAGAATGGTTGTAAGAAAAATAAAGCTGAGCTTCGTCAAAAAGCACGCAAGAATCAGAAACCGTTTATCTGGTACTCCTGAGAGACCACGTCTTGCGGTTTTCGTTCCAATAAGCACATGTATGCACAGCTTTATTGATGACGCTGCAGGGAACACCTGTGTGCAGCTTCTACCTTAGATAAGAATGCGAATTTGCAGTTTACCGACAATGTTGAGGCAGCTCAGTATGTAGGTAAAGAGTCATCGCTGAGAAGGCATTGGCAAAAGGAGTTAAGGAAGTGGTGGATTCGACAGAGGCGGCTTCCTGTATCATGGTGAGTTCAGTGCCTTGCAGATGCTGCAAGAAGCCGGACTAGTATTCTAATCGGAGAGAAATCACTAAGATGAAGCGCGAAAAATTGACGCAAATCAGTTAGAGTTAAAATGACGGTGTAGTAGCCATCAAGCGTGTTGCTAAGACTGTTAAAGGTGGACGTACCATGAGATTCTCCGCTCTTGTAGTAGTTGGAGATGGAAATGGACACGTTGGCTGCCGGTACCGGTAAGGCAACTAGAGGTACCTGAAGCGATTCGTAAAGGCAAGAGAGGCTGCAGTAAGAAACATGGTTACTGTACCTGTAAATGAGGATAAGTCTGTACCACACGATTACCTTGGAAAGTTGGACTTTCACAGTTCTTCTGAAGAAGGCTCCTGAAGGAACAGGTATCATCGCCGAGCGACTCTGCACGTATGGTGTGTGAGTTGGCAGGAATCAGAAAACATCCGTACAAAGTCTTTAGGATCTAACTAACAAGACAAATGTAGTTTATGCAACTTACAGGACTTACTTCTATGAAGACTCCTGAGCAGTTCGCTGCACTCGTCATAACTGCAGCAGAAATTACAGGTTAAGAGGGAGGGTAGAAATGGCAGATAAATTAAAAAGTACTTTAGTGAAGTCTCCTATCAATTGCCATCCCTAAGCAGAAGGCAACCGTTCAGGCTCTTGGACTTTAAGAAGATTCGATCAGTCTGTGAGAGCTTCCAGCATGGCACCACTAAGGGAATGATTCAGAGAGTCAATCACTTGGTAAAAAGTGGAAGAGATTTAGGAGGCGACTATGGAGTTATCAAAGTTATCACCTGCAGGGCTCTAAGCACTCCCAAATTTCCGTCGTGGCAGAGGTCACGGTTCAGGAAATGGTAAGACAGCAGGTAAAGGGACACAAAGGGTCAGAAGCTCGTTCCGGAGCACCAAGAATCGGTTTTCGAGGGTGGACAGATGCCCTTATTCCGTCGTATTCCTAAGAGAGTTACAGATCCCAACTCAAAGGTAATTACAGGAATCAACGTTTCCGTATTGGAAGATCGTTACAATGCAGGAGATGAGGTTACTTTAGAAAATTTACTGGAGAAGAATCATCCGTAAGGTAAATGACGGTGTTAAGATTCTTGGAAACGGTGAATTAACAGAAAGCTTACTGTTAAGGTAAATGCTTTCTCCGAGAGCGCAAAGGAGAAGATTGAGGGACTGTGAGGCGGAACCTGTGAGGTGATCTAAATGCTTCAAACAATACGAAATGCATTTAAGGTAAAAAGATTTAAGAGACCGTCTTATTTATGTTTTTCCTTATGCTCGTAGTAATTCGTTTTGGATCAGATCTTCCCTATCCCGGGTGTAAATCCGGGATATTTTGAGATTGATTTAAGAGCATGGTAGAAACGATGCTTTCAGTTGGTTTAATACCATGACCGGAGGATCCTTCGAGCAGCTCAGTATTTTTGCATTATCCATTACCCCCTATATCACTTCCTCCATTATTATCCAGCTTTTTAACCGTGGCGATTCCCGCCCTGGAAGAAATGCAGAAGGATGGAGAAGAGGGAAGAAAAGAAGCTGACAGAATACACCAGATACGTGACCATCGGTTTAGCACTTTTAGAGTCTACAGCTATGGCGGTGAGATTTGGCGGTTCCGGACTTCTGATTGGATATGCAGAGGTTCAGTCTTTTCGTAAGATTGCCGGCGTAGTGATTTGCGTAGTAGCAATGACAGCCGGATCTGCACTTCTGATGTGGATTGGAGAAAGAATTACGGACAAGGGGTGGAAATGGTATTTCTCTGGTTCTTTTGTTCAATATCTTATCCTCGGTTCCACAGGATTTTCTCACACTTTATGAGAGATTTGTTATGGGAAATAACACTGCGAAGATGGTTGTAGCGGCTATTATCATTGCTGCGGCAATCTTCTGTATGGTGGCGTTTACCGTAGTTCTGCAGGATGCAGAAAGAAGAATCGGTGCAGTATAGTAGAAGAGTACAGGAAGAGGGACTTGTTGGCGGACAGCAGTCTCAGATTCCGTTAAAGGTGAATACGGCAAGCGTTATGCCGGTAATCTTTGCTTCCTCCTTAATGACCATGCCGGTGGTTATCGGACAGATTATAAGGGTGGATCAAAGCTCTATTGTAGGACAGATCATTATGGGATTAAATTCCGGTTCTTGGGCAAACCCCAATGCTCCGATTTATTCATTAGGATTAGTTCTCTACATTGCCCTACTGTATTTCTTTTGCTTACTTCTATACTTCTATTTCCTTTAATCCATTGGAAGTAGCAAACAATATGAAGAAGCGAGGGTGGTTTTTATTCCCGGAATCAGACCAGGAAAGCCGACCAGTGATTATCTGGAAGGTATTCTTCGATATATCATCTTTATCGGAGCCACCGGACTGGCTATTATTGCATTAGTTCCCATTATCATTTCAGGCGTATTTAACGTCAGCAGAATTTCCTTCTCCGGAACTTCCTTAATCATCATCGTAGGTGTGGTTTTGGAAACCTTTGAAAGGTCATCGATTCTCAAATGGTAATTAGAAACTACAAAGGATTTTTAGACAACTAATCTATAGCCTCCTTAGTTTTACTAAGGAGGCTCATAGTGGTTTATCCCATCATGAAAGAGGCCCATATTGAAGATTATCATGTTAGGAGCGCCTGGTGCGGGAAAAGGAAGCCAGGCAAGTCGTATTTCTAAGGTTTACGGTTTACCCCATATTTCCACCGGAGATATTTTCCGGGCTAATCTTAAAGGGGAAACAGAGCTTGGTTTAAAAGCAAAGACATATATGGATCATGGGGAGCTGGTTCCCGATGAAATCACCATTGCGATGCTTCTGAACCGTTTGGAAGAAAAGGATTGTGAGAAGGGCTATATCCTGGACGGATTCCCCAGAACCATTCCTCAGGCTGAAGCTTTAGAAAATGCTCTGGCTCAAAAGGAGAAAAAGATTGATCTTGCATTGGACGTTGAAGTACCGGATGATGTGATTATTCACAGAATGGCCAGCTATAGAACCTGTCCCCATTGTGGCTGCGATTTTCCATTTGAAACCTTAAAGCCGAAAAAGAGGAGTTTGCGACAACTGCGGTGAGCATCTTGTGCAGAGAAAAGATGATGAAGAGAATACGGTGAAAAATCGTTTGAAGGTTTATCATCAGAGTACCGAACCATTGATTTCCTTCTATAAGAAGAGGAATTCTGGAGGAGATTGACGGAACAAAAAGATTTAGAAACGGTATTTGCAAGGGTAAAGGAAATCTTGAGCCAAGTGGAAAGGAAAATCCATGATTGAGATTAAGTCCAAAAGAGAAATTGAACTGATGCGGGAAGCAGGCAAGGTTCTTGCAGAAGTACATGAGAAAGTAGGAGAGGCGGTAGCCCCGGGAAAGAGCACCTACGAACTGGATAAGTACGCAGAGGAGCTCATCCGAAAAAGCAAAATGTACTCCCAGCTTTCTTCATCTCTATGACTTTCCGGCAGCTTGTTGCGTATCCGTGAATGAGGAGTTGATTCACGGAATACCGGAGAAGACAAGGATTTTAAAAGAGGGAGACATCGTTTCCTTCGATATCGGAGTAAATTACAAGGGTTATCACAGTGATGCCGCAAGAACTTGGGCGGTGGGAGAAATCGCTCCCAATGCAAAAAGACTGATGGAAACTTGTAAAGAATCCTTTTTCCGGGGAATCGAAAATGCGGTTCCCGGAAATCATCTAAATGATATTTGCGGAAGTATCGGAGATTATGTTGAAGCTCATGGCTACGGCGTAGTTACCCAGTATGTGGGACACGGCATCGGCCATCAGGTACACATGGATCCGGAAGTACCCAACTATCGTATGAAGAAGAAAGGCCCGAAGCTACAGGCAGGGATGACCCTGGCCATAGAGCCCATGATTACGGAAGGAAATCCTGCGGTCAGGGTTTTATCCAATGATTGGACGGTGGTTCCCTTGGACGGCAAGCTTACGGCACATTATGAAAATACAATTTTAATCACAGACAACGGACCGGAAATCCTAAGTCTATCGAAAGGATGAATTGAGTATGTCGAAATCAGATGTAATCGAAATTACAGGTAAGGTAATCGAGAGTTACCAAATGCCATGTTTCAGGTTGAACTGGAAAACGGGCATCAGGTATTGCTCATATTTCCGGAAAATTAAGAATGAACTACATTCGTATTTTTACCGGGAGATAAAGGTGACTATTGAGCTTTCTCCCTATGACTTATCAAAGGAAGAATTATCTGAGAGATAAGTAGGGTTTCGCTTTACATTTCAAGACTGTTTTGCTAGAATGATACGGCAACTCTGTTCAAATTCGTAAAGGAAAGGGAATTTTACTTATGAAAGTAAGATCATCAGTAAAAACCTATCTGCGAAAAATGCAAAGTAATCAAGCGAAAGGGCTCCATCAGAATTATCTGCAGAAAACCCTAAGCATAAGCAGAGACAAGGTTAATTAACAGGAGGAAATCAAAGATGGCTCGTATTGCAGGTGTAGATTTACCTAGAGAAGCGAATCGAAATCGGTTTTGACTTACATCTACGGAATCGGAAGACCCTCAGCAGACAAGATCCTTGCAGAAACCGGCGTGAATCCGGACACAAGAGTAAAGGATTTAACTGACGATGAGGTAAAGACTCTGGCGACCTATATTGCAGAACACCAGATGGTAGAAGGTGACCTTCGTAGAGAGATCGCTTTTAAACATCAAGCGTTTGCAGGAAATTGGTTGCTACAGAGGAATCCGTCACAGAAAGGGACTTCCCGTAAGAGGTCAGAAGACTAAGACCAATGCAAGAACCCGTAAGGGACCAAGAAAGACCGTTGCTAACAAGAAGAAGTAAGGTCTGAACAGTAACTAATGGATCTTCATGTTTTAAATACAGGAAGAAGAGAAAAGGAAAGTAGGTTAGTTTAACTATGGCTAAGTCAACTGGTAAGAGAGTGACAAAAAAGCGCGTAAAGAAAAACGTTGAACGCGGACAGGCACATATCCAATCATCTTTCAATAACACTATCGTTACTTTGACAGATGCTCAGGGTAATGCTTTATCATGGGCAAGTGCCGGCGGTCTGGGATTTAGAGGTTCAAGAAAATCTACTCCATATGCAGCGCAGATGGCTGCTGAGACTGCTGTAAAGGCAGCTTTGGTACACGGCTTAAAAGTATGTGGATGTAATGGTTGAGCGACCGATCCGAAGAGAAGCAGCAATCCGTGCTTTAGCAGCAAACGGATTGGAAGTGACCTCCATCAAGGACGTTACACCGGTTCCACACAACGGATGCCGCCCACCAAAGCGCAGAAGAGTATAATGCACTGTGCCCGGGAGATTATGGAATTTCCTATAGCGGCATAGATTATACAGAACAGTATGACCATGTGGTCAGCCTGAAGAAGCCTTATCGGTGTAAAGGGCGTATCAATTTTTTAGGGATGTTGGCTTGTTGAGTCGACAAAACTTGATATTTAGGAGGATAAAATGGCAGTAGATAAAGTTCCTGTGCTTAAAAGATGCAGGTCACTTGGACTGGACCCCGTATTTTTAGGAGTGGATAAGAAATCCAACAGACAGCTTCGTAACCCAAGAAGAAAGATGAGCGAGTACGGTCTTCAGCTTAGGGAGAAGCAGAAGGCAAAGTTCATCTATGGTGTATTAGAGAAGCCTTTTCCGTAACTACTATGCTAAGGCAGAGAAGTTAGCAGGACAGACCGGTGAGAACCTTATGATTCTTTTTAGAGTCTCGTCTGGACAACGTTATTTTTCCGTATGGGAATGGCTAGAACCAGAAGAGAAGCTAGACAGGTTGTAGGACACCGTCACGTAACCGTTAACGGAAAGATTGTAAACATTCCTTCTTATCTTGTATCTGCAGGTGATGTGATTCAGATTAAAGAATCCATGAGAACTGCACAGAGATATAAGGATATTGTGGAAGTAACCAACGGCAGAATGGTACCGGCATGGTTAGAGATGGATGCTGAGAAGCTTAGCGCAACCATTAAGTCTCTTCCACACAGAGAAGACATTGACGTTCCTGTAAACGAAATGTTAATCGTCGAGTTGTATTCTAAGTAATGATAGCCTAAAAAGGAGGCAGCATGTTTTGATTTTACAAAACCAAACATTGAAATTCTTGAAATTTCAGAGGATAAGCGTTTTGGTCGTTTCGTATGTGAACCACTGGAACGAGGCTACGGCTCAACCCTAGGAAATTCTCTTCGGAGGATGATGCTTTCCTCTCTGCCCGGGGCTGCGATTTCTGCAATTAAGATCGATAATCTGTCCGGAGACAAGGTTTCGGAATTCAGGAAAGTTTCTGAGCTCTTAACCAATCTTAAGAGCATTGCGGTGATTTTGCCGAGGAAGTGGAAAAGTCTGGAAGTTTCCGTTGATTTATCCGGAAAGTCCGAGATTCTGGCTGAAGATTTTTATTGGAGAGTCGGAACTTAAGCTGAGTAATCCTACAGAGCATATTGCTACTGTAGAGGCGGGAGCCCAAGGCTCCATTTCCCTCTTTATCAGTAGAGGACAGGGTTACTCCGGAGAAAAGGCAGAAGGAAGAGTAGAAGCACCAAAGGAATATCAGGACATTGATGCTTTGTATACTCCTGTGGAAAGAGTAAATATGTCCATCGAGAATACCCGTGTAGGAAATATGACGGACTATGATCGATTGACTTTGGATGTATATACCAACGGAAGTATGTCTCCGGAAGATGCGATTTCAAAGGCGGCACAAATGCTTTTTCAGCACCTGATTTGTTTGTAGCGCTTTCTGAAGAAGTGGCTGCAACAGAGCTTATGGTGGATAAGCCCGAAGATGAAAAGGGCAAAGTAATGGAAATGAATATCGATGAACTGGAATTAAGTGTCCGTTCCTATAACTGCTTGAAGAGAGCAGGAATCAACACAGTGTCCGAGTTAACCTCCAAGACACCGGAGGATATGATGAAGGTTCGTAACCTTGGAAGAAAGTCTCTTGAGGAAGTTTTGGCGAAGTTAAGAGATTTGAATCTGGGATTATCATTTCCGGAAGAATAGATAACAGTAAGGCCAACCGGTAAGACTAAAAAAAGCACGGATAAGGAGAAAACATGGCAAATTATAGAAAGTTAGGAAGAGCTTCAAACCAGAGAAAGGCAATGCTTCGTGCATTAACCACTTCTTTATTGGAGCATGGAAAGATTTTTACTACTGAGGCTAGAGCGAAGGAAGTTCGTAAGCAGGTAGAGAAGCTTATTGCTTTGGCAGTAAGAGAAAGACAACTATGAAATGGTTGTCGTTAATGCAAAGGTTGCAAAGAAGGACGCTGATGGAAAGCGCGTTAAAGAAGTCAAAAGACGGTAAGAAGGTTACCGTTTATGAGGAAGTAGAGAAGTCCATTCAGAAGGATAAGCCTTTCTCGTTTGCAGGCTCGTCGTCAGATTCTTGCAGCGACCTATGTTCCCACATGTTAGACCTGCAGAAGCAGCCGGAAGAAAAGAAGAACACCAAGAAGTTAGACTTGGCGAAGAAGCTTTTTGAAGAGATTGCACCAAAGTACGAGAACCGTCACGGTGGATATACAAGAATCGTAAAGGTAGGTCTTCGTAAGGGAGATGCTGCTATGGAAGTTCTTTTTAGAGCTTGTATAATATTTTTACAAAACGAATAGAACAAAGTTGCTAAAAAGAGGAAGCTGGCTTCCTCTTTTTTGTCTAGCATAACAAATACTGGCGTATTGCATAAGTATTGCAGGAAAATACTGCAGTAAAACATCTAAAAACAAAATAAAAAGGAGCAGAGTTTATAGAAAAATGAAATATCAAAATGCAAAAACAATAAAGCTTCTATAAATAAAAATTGTCAAAATAAGAAAGAAATTATAATTAGAATATCTCTTATTCTATAAATATAATTGACGTGCATAAAAAAATACAGGTAAGCTATGGGTTAAATTATTGTGAGATACAAGGAATTTTCTTATTTTCAAATCATGAACTGATTTAGTGAGAAAAGAAATGAGCTTCAGGAGATCACAATACTTTTTTTCATTATAGGACGGAACAGCCAGCAAGGAAAAAGACTAAGAATCAAGAAAAAGACTGATAATCAAGAAAAGTCGAAACTATGGAGGAAATAGCATGGGAATGTTTAGGACGCCCTATGGAAAAGGCGGCGTTCTTTCCAAAGAGGCAGATGAAGCCAGAAAAGAAGCTGTATAAAGATATACGGCCTTTGGAACTGCAAAGAAAAGAAAAACGGCTTCTGATCGCCTGTTATTTCTTTCAACTTCCTTTTCTCTTGATTCCGGGATTTTTTCTCGAAGGTCGCCTTATCCCCAAGCTATTCCTGACCTTGCCCTATGGGTATGTGCATCATTCAAGTGCTTTTTAGCCTCTGTTCGTTTCTGGGCTATCTTAGGAAGAAAGGCACGGTGGACGGATGGACCTATCAAAAAAGCTTTATCCCTTTGGAGGGGAATGTAGTTCTTTCCTTCCTTTTTGCGGGAATCCTTCTACTATTCCAAGGAATTTATCTTCTAAGAGGTGGAAGAGATGGAGGGCTTTTTAGGCGAAGTTATGGTTTTAGCTTTGGTTTTGGGATTTTTCATTTCTTCCATTCTGTTTTTGGCGAAAGTTAAAAACAGAGCTTTTCTTCTTGGAAAATGGAGGAAAGAACAAGCTATAATGAATGAAAATGCAGTTTGAAAGGAAGCCAAGAAATTACTAAAAAGGAGGAAGTAGAATGAAGAAAAGAAAAAGCGATTATGGCATCACTGCTTGCATCAGTGATGGCGCTTTCACATTGGCAGGATGTTCTCCCAAGAAAGGCGGAGGACGGAACAAAGGCTCAGGGCGAAAGCGGTCAAGAAGCTGCCGGCAATACCGACGGTTCCCTGGTTTTTGCACAGGATGAGTTTAGCTCAAATTTTCTCCGTTTTCGCTGAGACTGTACCAGGATGAGGATGTGGTAAATTTTGTCACAGCTCACTCTTAACCACAGATCGAAGCGGTGCCATTATTTACAAGGGTATTGAAGGGGAGACCAAGGAGTATAACGGTAAGGAATATACCTACAAGGGAATTTCCGACCTGGCTGTTACCGAGAATGCAGACGGAACCGTATACTATGACTTTACTATAAAGGATGGTGTAAAGTTCTCCGACGGTAAGCCTTTGACTGCTGATGATGTGATTTTCTCCATGTATGTCTATGCAGATCCGACCTATGACGGATCAGCTTCCTTCTATTCCGTACCGATTCAGGGTATGGAAGAATACAGAAAGGGTATGGAGCCCCTCTTTAAGCTGATTCTGGCTGCAGGAGAGGACAATAAGGACTTCTCCAAGTGGACAGAGGAACAGCAGACAAAGTTCTGGGCAGATTACAAGAAGGCTGCAGAGGCCTTTGTAAAGGAAATTGAGGATTCTTTAATTTCCAGCGGAAGCAACAAGGAAGGAGATTCCGTAGCGGCATTTGCGGCAAACTATGGCTATGAAGGCTTAAAGGAAGACGCAACAGCCATGGATTTCTTCAATGCCATGGTAGCAAAGTACGACGGCAGTGTAAAGGACATGAGTTCTGCAGAGAGTGCAGGCAAACCTTTTACCGAGTTAATGGAAAGCTACAAGGATTATGCTGTCGGTGTGGAGACCGGTAATTCCGCTCCCAATATCAGCGGTATTCAGAAGACCGGAGACAACTACCGTACGTGTTATATACAACCAAAGTGGACGCTCAGGCAATTTATCAGCTTGCTATGACCATCTCTCCATTACACTACTATGGAGATCCTGCCCAGTACGACTATGCGAATAATAAGTTCGGTTTCCCCAAGGGAGATTTAAGCAGTGTTCGTGCAAAGACCACTCAGCCTTTAGGTGCAGGTCCATACGTTTTTGAGAAATATGAAAACGGTGTGGTTTCCATGAAGGCAAACGAGAACTACTATCTCGGCGCACCGAAGACCAAGAGTTTGAAGGTGAACTATGTTGCACAGGCTGACCGTGTAAATGCAGTCTTGACAGGAACAGCAGATGTAACCAACCCAAGCTATACCAATGAGATTGCAGATGCCATTAAGAAGGCAAACAGCAACGGAGAAATCTCCGGAGATAAGATCTATACCTCTTCTGTAGATGCCTTAGGCTATGGATATATCGGTATTAATGCCCACAATGTTTCTGTAAACAATGAGCCGGGAAGTGAAGCTTCCAAGAATCTTCGTCGTGCCTTTGCCACTATTTTCTCTGTATACAGAGACCTTGCGGTAAGCAGCTACTATGGAGACAGAGCAAGTGTAATCAATTATCCGATTACCAATACTTCCTGGGCAGCACCTCAGCCTACCGATGACGGCTATCAGATTGCTTTCTCCAAGGATGCAAAGGGAGAACCCATTTATACCTCCGGAATGTCCGATGAGGATAAATATGCAGCAACAAAGAAGGCGGCTTTAGGCTTCTTAGAGGCGGCAGGCTACACTGTGGCAGACGGAAAGATTACTGCAGCTCCTGCAGGAGCAAAGATGGAATATGAGGTTATCATCCCCGGTTCCGGAACCGGAGACCACCCCTCCTTTATGATTTTGACAGAGGCACAGAAGGCCTTTGCGGAAATCGGTATGAAGCTTACCATTAACGATGTTTCCAACAGTGCCGACCTGTGGAATAAGCTTCAGGCTAATCAGGCAGAGATGTGGTGTGCGGCTTGGCAGGCAACACCGGATCCGGATATGTTCCAGGTATATTACTCCGATATTGCAAATGGTGGTGCTAATCCCGGAGGTTCCAACTACCAGTACCAGATTGAGGATGCGGATTTAGATACCATGATTCTTCAGGCGAGAGAGTCAACTGATCAGGAATATCGTAAGACCATGTATAAGGCTTGTCTTGACAAGATTATCGACTGGTCCTGCGAGGTACCAATCTACCAGAGAAAGGAAGTAACCATCTTCTCTGCACAGCGTGTTCAGGTGGATACCATTACTCCGGATATCAGCCCATTCTATAAGTGGTATGCTGAAGTTGAGAATCTTCAATTAGCAAAGTAAAAGTAAACGGATTGTTCCGTCTACATTTTTCGGGTAATAGCCGCGTTTCCTGAAGCTTTAGGGAATGCGGCTATTCTTGATATGGAAGAGTAGGTTTTTCAGTGAAAAAGTATATTATCAAACGATTATTATGGTCCGTAGTGATTCTGTTTATCGTGGCTTTCTTGCTTTATATTTTAATGCGATCTCTACCAACCTCCTATTTGGAGCAGATCGCCAGACAGAAGTCTCAACAGCCCGGCTCCAAAAGCTTTGAAGAGTGGATGCAGCAGTTGGAGGCTACTTACGGCATGGACAAAGGAATCGTTCCCGGATTCTTTGCCTGGTTGGGCAAGGCTCTTCGAGGAAACTTCGGAGACAGCTGGAAGTACACCGTGCCGGTTACCCAGAAATTTAAAGAGGTAGTGGGTATTTCCTTTATCATGAGCTTTGTGGTTATGGTTTTTGGAATTTGCGATTTCCGTGCCCTTGGGCATTATTGCGGCAACCAAGCAGTATTCCTGGCAGGATAATGTGATTTCCATCGTGGCTTTGGCGGGAATTTCCCTTCCTACCTTCTTCACAGCTTCTCTTTTGAAGCTGGTATTTTCCGTGAAATTACAATGGTTCGACTTAGGCGGACTGGTGGGAAGAAATTACGATATTCTTTTCTCCAAGCGGAAAGAAGATGGATATTGCTTTACACCTGGTTTTACCGATTCTTACCCTGCTGATTGCCAGCATCGGAGCGTATATGCGATATATTCGTACCAATATGCTGGAGGTATTAAATTCGGATTATATCCGTACCGCAAGAGCGAAGGGCCTTTCCGAGGGACGGGTAATCTATCATCATGCCTTCAGAAATACTTTGATTACGCTGGTAACCATCTGGGGCACCTCTCTTCCCGGATTATTTTTCCGGAGCCATGATTACGGAGCAGCTCTTTTTCCATTCCGGGAATCGGTTACACCTCTTATCAGGCTATGATTTCAGAGACATTCCGTTCTCCATGTTTTTACTTTAGTGTTCATTGCCGTTTTGACCTTGATTGGAAACCTGCTAACGGATATTTTATATGCCGTGGTAGATCCTCGAGTTCGTATTGATTAGGAAAGGAGGGGAAAAGATGTCTGATTTAGAAAATTCTGTAGATAAAACTACACAAGAAACTGTGCAGAATACGGAAGAGTATAGCGATGCTAATGCATCGAAGAATGTTGAATATTCTTTAAGTGATGACCGTCGTGTCAAAACCCTCTCCCCCGGAGCAATGGTGGCAAAGCGCTTTTTCCGAAACCGTATTGCGGTTTTGGGTATGGTGGTTTTGATTTTCATGTTTCTCTTCTCTTTCTTAGGAGGAGCCTTAATGCCCTACGGAGAGTCTCAGCTTTTCTACCGTAAGGACAGCCAAAGCCAGAAGTATGCCGGCGTTAAGGTAAACACGGAGCTTCGTTATCAGCAGGCGGAAAAGGATAGCTTCCCTGCTCTTGCCCAGGCTCAGTTCGTATTGGCCAAGGGAAAGAAGCTGACAGAGTTTGCCGCAGGAGGCGTAGACTATAGCTATGAAGAGGCGGGAAAAGACTTCTATATCATTAGCAAGAAGGGGAGCTCTGCCCCGGTAGCCTTTGCGGCAGTGGATACTGTGACTTCCGTTTCCGGGGAAGGACAGATTCCCTTTGCAGAGCAGTTAAGCATTTTAAAGGCTTTGACGAACGGAGAAAAGGATTTACGGAGGGCGGCACAGTTACACCCTTTCCGAGGATAGAACCGTCACAAAGGACGGAACAGCTTATGCCCTATGCCAGCCGCTATGTGGTAAATGCCATTATGAGCGATGTGAGCTTCTCCCAGAAGTTTAAGGAAGAGCTTCTGGAGCAGATTCAGGCGGGAGCTACCAGTTTTAGCTTTACCGACGATGACGGAGTAGAGGCAAACTATACCATGGAATATGATGCCACCTCCAAAAACCTATAATATTCTGCAAAGCAGAGAGCAGATGGTCTATGACTCTTATTCTCCACCCAGCAAGGCCATCCTCTGGGGAACCGATAAGAACGGTATGGATATGTTGACCAGACTGATGTACGGCGGAAGAGTTTCTCTTTATATCAGCTTCGTAGTTGTGATTATCGAAACCGTTTTGGGAATAGCTTCTGGGCGGTATTTCCGGATACTTCGGAGGCTGGATTGATTCCTTAATCATGCGAATTGTGGATATTTTCTACTGTATTCCCACCATTCCAATCTACATCATCATCGGTGCGGCTATGGATGCAATGAGGGTGGATCCCCAGATTCGTATGTTTTACCTGATGATTATTCTGGGATTTTTCGGTTTGGTATTCCATCACCAGATTGGTACGTGGACAGATTCTTACTTTAAGAGAGCAGGAATTTATGACTGCGGCGGAGGCTACAGGCATTAAGCCCGTAAACCGAATCTTCCGACACCTTTTACCAAACGTTATTCCTCAGCTCATTGTTACCTGTACCATGAGTTTGGGAGGCGTAATCTTGACAGAGGCGGTATTGTCCTTCCTGGGACTTGGTGTAAAGTTCCCTTTGCTTCCTGGGGAAATATCATTAACGATGTTAACAATACCTATGTCTTAAGTAACTATCTCTTCATTTGGATTCCTGCCGAGTGTCTGTCTGTTGCCCTGTTGGTACTTTTAACCTGGTGGGAGACGGCTTGCGAGATGCCTTTGACCCGAAGATGAAGCGATAAAGGTTTCGGTAAAAATCATGCTTTCCGGCATTTGCCTGGAAAGCTGTGGGAAGATAAGTTGAGGGATAGAAAATGGCAAGAGAAGACGGTTATCTTTCCGGAAAAAGAATCCCGGAGGATATCGAAAGAAAATAGAAAAATCACCGCTGCCTTAGAGAAAAAGCGGAAGAGGAAAAATGTCCCGGAGTCGGGTATTTGACGGAAATGAAGAATCCGGAGAATACGGTGGAGTTTGAGAATCTTCAGATATATTCTACACCGATGCCGGAACGGTAAAGAGTGTGGATTCCGTGAGCTTTTCCGTTCCCATGGGAAAAACCGTAGGGGTAGTGGGAGAGTCCGGTTGCGGAAAATCCGTAACCAGCCTTTCTCTGATGCAGCTTTTTACAGCGTACTCAGGGACAGATTGTGGACGGAGCCATTCAGCTTAAATACTGGAGATAAGGTTTACGACATTACCAAGACCCCTGAGACAGTGATGCAGCACCTTCGGGGAAACTTTATGTCCATGATTTTTCCAGGGCCTATGACCTCCTTAAATCCGGTTTTCAAAATCGGAGACCAGGTGGATGAGGTGCTTTTTGTTCCATAAGAGCGGTTATGAAACGAAAAGAGGCGGCGAAGAAGCGTACCATTGAGCTTTTGGAAATGGTGGGCATTGCCAACAGTGAGGGCGTTTACAATATGTATCCCCACGAGCTTTCCGGCGGTATGCGTCAGCGTATCGTAATCGCCATGGCTCTGGCCTGCTCTCCCAAGCTGATTATTGCGGATGAGCCCACAACAGCCTTGGACGTAACCATTCAGTCTCAGATTCTGGATTTGTTACGAGGCTTAAAAGGACAAGATTAACTCCTCCATTATGCTGATTACCCATGACCTTGGAGTAATTGCGGAAATGGCGGACTATGTGGTGGTTATGTATTCCGGTCGTGTGGTAGAGGCGGGAACGGCAAGGAAATCTTTTCCAATCCTTCCCACCCCTACACCATCGGTTTGATGGCTTCCAAGCCTGTGGTAGGAAAGCATGTGGATAAGCTCTACTCCATTCCCGGAAAGGTGCCAAACCCCATTAACATGCCGAATTATTGCTACTTCCGAGATCGTTGTGACAAGCGGAAGGGCTGCTGTGACGGGGCTTATCCCGGAGAAATCAGCCTCTCCGAGACCCACAGAGTAAGCTGCTACCTGTATGATGAGGAAGCGAGGAAATAATGGAAAATAGCATTTTAAAGGAGACAGAAGCTAAGACTGTCCGGGAAAATGAAGACAATATTTTTAGAGGTTCGAGTACTGAAGAAATATTTCCCCATTCGAGGAGGCTTCTTTAATACGGTGGTGGGACAGGTAAAAGCTATTGACGGCATTTCCTTCTCCATCAAAGAGGAAGCACCATGGGGCTGGTGGGAGAGTCCGGTTGCGGAAAGACCACCACAGGAAGAACCATCCTACGTTTAAGCGGAGAGAAGACAGCGGGAGACGTGCTGTTTAACGGAAAAGAGGTTTACGATATTCCCAAATCCGAGTTAAACGAACTGCGTACCAAGATGCAGATTATCTTCCAGGATCCTTTCTCCTCCTTTCTCCCAGACTTCCGGTGGAGAAATCATCGGAGAAGCGGTAAAGGAGCATCATCTGGTTCCCAAGGAGGAATACGAGGATTATATTGACCGCATTATGGATAACTGCGGTTTGCAGCCCTTCCATAGGGCCGTTATCCCCACGAGTTCTCCGGCGGACAAAGACAGAGAATCTGTATTGCCAGAGCCCTGGCCTTAAACCCTGAATTTGTGGTATGTGATGAGCCGGTATCCGCCTTGGACGTATCCATTCAGGCACAGATTATCAACCTTCTGAAGGATTTACAGGAAAAGTATAAGCTGACCTACCTCTTTATTTCCCATGACTTATCCGTTGTTGAGCATATTGCGGATACGGTGGGGGTAATGTATCTTGGCAATCTGGTGGAGTTCGGAAATACGGAGGATATCTTTGCCAATCCCCTCCACCCCTATACCAAGGCTTTATTCTCCGCGATTCCGATTCCGGATCCGGAGGCGAAGATGAATCGTATTATTCTGGAAGGAAGTATTCCTTCCCCGGCTAACCCTCCCGAGGGCTGTAAGTTCCATACCCGTTGCAGTCAGTGTATGGAAATCTGCAAGAGCAAGGTGCCGGAAGAAAAGGATATGGGAAATGGGCACAAGGTTTGCTGCCATTTGTATGATGATGGGGCTGTGAAGAATTAAAAGTTTTCAAAGGTTTTCTAAGTAATATAGGTCTGAAAGTGGGGGCATGCTCTCGCTGACTTTGCCTACAAAAGGAGTTGCGATAAATCATAAATTCGGTTTTCTGTGCAATATAGGTCTGAAAATGGGGCACGCTCTCGCTAGCCTCGCCTCGTAGCGGATACTAAGCGAAAAACTTCAGTTCCTTCGTTTTTCGCAAGTACCGACGGGCTCAGACTACCCCCTTTCAGACCTATATTACCGAAAAACCTGTCTAAGATAATTCTTCACAGTTCTTTTTGTTGGCTTTTTAATGAGTGCAGATATAAGAAGGGTTGAGCCCGGACTCCTCCTTTCAGACCCTATATTGCCGAAAACCGACTGGATTTCATTCTTCGCAGCTCTTTTTTTGTTGGCGGTCATTGAGTAGGAGATAAGTAATATTAGGCTCTGATTGACCTCTTTTTGGTCCTATATTGCTGAAAACCGGTGTGTAATAATATGCAGTAGTTATGGTGTTTGTATGCCTACTACTGTATTTTTGTTGAGAAAAATTAAGAGGAGATGGATGTCGCTATATAAGTACTGTATGCGATAGTGAAAATCTTTTATATAGGGGAAAGCTTTCTGAAATGGAATCGTGATAGAATAGTGGTTAGAATCCCGAGTTTGACAGTTGCGAAAGAGTCAAGAGCCCATAAACGGCGTAATTACACATTTATGAGCTCTTGTATTCTTTTGAATTCTAGCAATATTTCTACTTTTCTCGTTGCGGTTAAAATCTTTTTATTTCTCTTTTGAGATACAATCTCGTAATCCGTTCTAAAAACTAAATGTGCTGTGATTCGATCTTTTCTACTGAGATATACCGGTCTGGCTTGAAATTCACTCTTCATAATCCGGAAACATTCTTCAATCCAAAGTATGATGAGATTTTGGAACTATTTAACTGTCAAACTACCGAGCTGAATAATGGGAACGTGTCTACTTATATTGACTGCTACAGGTTGGAAATCCGGGAATCTAGGTTGACAAACAATCAAAAATATTATAATCAAAACTGACTGAAGTCAGTCAATATATATGAGGTAGAATTTATATGGCAAAAACTAAAGAAGAAAGACGCAATGAAATCATTGAGACAGCTGGAAAGCTGTTTGAGGAGAAGGGATATGAGCAGACACAAGTACAGGATATTGTCAATGAAATTGGAGTAGCAAAGGGACTTTTCTATTATTACTTCAAGTCAAAAAGATGAAGTAATGGAGGAGTTGGCGGATAGATATGCAGACGCGATAATAGATGCTGTCAATAAGTTGATAGATAAGGATATAACCACCTTTGACAAAATCAATCGTATTTTTCAAATTTTTATTGATTCGGCAGAAAAAAAGTTTGGCATATTTATGGGAATCCTAAATGTGAAAAACGGTATAACACACGAGAGGATTTTTCAATGTTGGGAAAAATGGTTCCTCTTGTAACAGAACTTATACTTTCTGGAAATGATAATGGAGAATGCAACTGCAGCGATCCAAAGTTTATCACTGAGTTTTTGGTTTCAGGATTGTTTAATATCATGAATCAAATTTCTCCAGATGAGAAGATCGATTATTTGAAGGAAAAACTACCAACAATCAAGACAATGATTCTTAAACTATACAATTTTGCTGAACAGAAGGAGAGCAAATGAGTAGAAATTACGTATACACAGAATTAACAAATGCCATTGAACAGGCGATGCTAGTAGGCGGTCTTGAGTCAGAAAGTACGCAAATATCTCATTTCATTGCTGAGCATGGTGAACGTTTCCATTTTGATCCCGAAAATACACAATGGCAACATGCTCTAATTTATGTTGAGTGGTAGATTGTATTCTTTACATAGCGAGGTGAATATATTGAAAGCAGTTACATTTGAGAATGTATCAAAGACATATAATGTTGGTGACAGCGAAGTAACGGCACTTGATCATGTTAGCTTCAGCATTGAAGACGAAAGTGTCACTGTGATTTTAGGACCGAGCGGATCTGGAAAGAGTACGATGCTCAATCTTATAGGTGGCATGGATAGAGCCTCATCTGGGTGCATACGGGTGTCAGATAACGATATTTCAAAGCTCAATGAATTTGAACTAACCGAATACAGAAGGAAAAAGATAGGATTTGTTTTCCAGTTTTACAATCTGATACCATCACTTAATGCGCTAGAGAATGTCAGTATTGTGGCTAAGATGACGCCACATTCGTTTGACGCAAAGGAAATGATTCGTAGTGTCGGGCTGGAGGATAGATGTCAGCATTTTCCTGATGAACTTTCAGGCGGAGAAATGCAGCGCTTGTCTATCGCGCGTGCCATATGTAAAAATCCTGACATTCTTCTCTGTGATGAGCCAACAGGGGCTCTGGACAGCGCTACAGGGAAGGAGTGTACTTCAACTTCTTACGGATATGGTAGGAAATATAACAAAACCGTAATCATAGTGACGCATAATGCTTCTATTGCGCTATGCGCTAATGAAGTGATACACCTAAAGGACGGTAGGATCGAATTTTCTGAGAAAAATGAAAAACCTTTGAAGGTTGACGAGGTAAACTGGTAATGGGTACACTGTTTCGTAAAATGCTTCGTGACATCTGGCGACTGAAATCTCAGTTCCTGTCGATATTTATTATGTGCGCTCTTGGAATGCTGATATACTCAGGTATTGAGGGAGTATGGAACGGTATGGAGCAGGAAGAGACTGCCTATTTTAAGGATTCAAATCTGGCAGATATCTGGATCAGTGGTCTCGGATTTGACAATGATGATATTGGACAGATCAAAGCGCTTGATGGGATAAACGAAACCCAGCTTTCTGCTGTAGAAAGCGCATATCTGGATAGCGATTCCAATGTCAATATCTGTCTTATATCCAATAAAGACAATAAAATATCAAAGCCTTTATGTATTAACGGAAATGAATATAAGCCAACAGAAGACGGCATCTGGCTGGATAAAGATTATGCAGACAATAAGAAAATCCATGTTGGTGACCAGATTCAGATATACTATGGTGAAAAAGTCAAAAGTTAGAAGTTAAGGGATTGGTCTACAGCCCTGAGTATATCTGCTATACAGGTTCATCTACATTCATGGTGCCGGATCATTCGAAATATACCTATGGATTCATATCAGCAGATACTCTTTCTCAGATAGTCCCTAATGCAGCCTATAATCAGATAAAAATTACTACAGATAATATAACTGCCGTGGATTCACTGCGCTCAGATCTGAAAACTATTCTCAATGATAAATATATGATGTGTTATGACAGAACGGAATACACACCTGTATCTTCATACATAAATAAGATCGGGCAGATAAAAAAGATGTCTGTCATGTTTTCACTCGTAGTTTTTCTTCTGGCACTCCTTACCATTTACACAACTATGACAAGAATTGTCAGGAAGCAGCAGTACAGATCGGAATATTAAAGGCGCTTGGTTTTCATCCTCTTCAGATCCAGCTACATTATGCTGTTTACGGACTTATCATCAGCATTCCGGCAGCATTACTGGGCTACGAGCTTGCACCATATACAGTAACCCCTGTCCTTCTTTCTCTGCAGAAAAAGTTTTACAGCATGCCTGAATGGCTGGGGCGTAATTCGTATTATTCAGTAACTCTATTGTACTGCTTATCACTATCTGTACATTATCTGCCCTGGATCTCATGCAGATCTATCGTGGATTGAGACACCGACTGATTTGCTCCGTGATTCTGGCAGGCAGAGTCAGAAAAAAAGGTCTTTTGCTGAACATTTTAAAGTTCTGTGGAACAGACTGAGCTTTGACTGGAGATGGATCATCCGAGATGCAGGACAGAACAAAATTCGTACAGCAATAGGAATTGTAGGCGTTTTAGGAGCATGATGCTTCTGATGGCAAGCTTCGGATTAAAAGACACTATTAACATCGTAAACAGTGAGATTTATGGCAGGGCAATACACTTATTATGAAAAAGTTAAATCTCAGTATGTCTCCAACAGAGGATGAAGTCAAAAATAGAATCTCTTCTGTCAGGCGACTGTCAGTGGGTAAGCGAACAGTCATGTGAGGCAAGAAGCTCAATGTCTGTTCATTCTGAAAGGCTGTTTATTATTGGTCAGGGTTATTTTTTTCACGACATATGATACTGATGGAAATGTGCTGGGACTACCTGTTGATGGAATAATTCTATCCAGTTCTTCAGCCAGAGATCTGAATGTGAAAGAAAAACGGATTTATCAGCGTACTTATAGCGGAAAGAGAAATTATCTGAAGGTCTCCCCGGATAGCAGATATAAAACAGCCCTCAGGGAATATTTATGTCGCAGTCATACTGGGAATCGCTTAGCAATACATTTACAGCTAGCGCATTATTGGCAGATGACAACATGAATCTGGACGATGTGAAGCAGATGTCTGTTATCAAAGATGCAGTCAAATTGAAGAAACAATACAGTGAGTCCGAGGAATTGCTGACAGCGTTCAGGGAGTAATCATACTTCTGATTGCAGCAGCCATTCTTCTAAGTGTTGTAATCCAGTATAATCTCGGATTATTGAACTTTACAGAAAAATACAGAGAATATGCCACTTCGTGTTCTCGGTAGCTACAATACAGATATAAAGAGTCTTATCTTTAAAAGCAGCCCTGATCCCCATGGTGACAGGGTGATAATTGGCTCGATTGCTGGATGGTATTTTTTGGACTATATGTCAGAACAGTCTCAACAACCACGATTTCATATTCACCTCATTTACGATTGATATCATATATAATTGTTTCATTAATCGTCGTAGGCTGCTCTCTTTAATCCAGCTTATGGTGTGCAGGTTAACAGCACTATAGATATGGTCGAATCGTTGAAGTCGGTCGAATAAAATGTTGTCTTAAGAAAAAATAACCGCCGTCTGCGGATATTTAAAATCCGGTGCAAGATTACCGCACCGGGTTAACTGCATAAATCTTTTGTCTCCTGGTTCCCTCGCGTTTGGGCAGAATAAATTCTGTAGATGGACTTTAGTTAGTATCAGAGCTGACATTTGAAAAATGTTAGCTCTGATACCCCCCCCGCTATGCGGGTGGGAAACACTTGTTATACAAAAATCACCTTTCCTAATACAATAAAGTTGTTCAAGCTATATTGCTGAAAACCGGTGTGTAATAATATGCAGTAGTTATGGTGTTTGTATGCCTACTACTGTATGAGAAAAATAGCGGAAGATGGGTGTTCACTCTCACGTTGGTGTATAAGCACTGTATGCGATAGTGAAAATCTTTTTATCCATAGGGAAAGCTCTGAAAATGGAATCGTGATAAAATGGTGGATAGAATTAGGACAAATGGCGCGATGTTACGGCGGGAAAGGATGCGTTATGGGAAAGATGGTGAAGCTTGGGGTAATCGGACTTGGGCAAAGAGGGGCGGACTTAGTAAAAAATGTGTATTGTGAGCATCCGGATGTGAAATTTGTTGCACTCTGCGATGTTTATGAGGATCGGCAGAAGGAAGTGGCGGATGCTTTAGTGGAGATGGGAAGAGAAAGACCGCAGACCTTTTCCGACTATAGAGAGATGCTTTCCATGGAGGATTTGGATGCGATTGTGATTTGTGCTTCCTGGGATACCCATAGCGAAATAGCCATGGCGGCCATGCGGGCAGGAAAGGCGGTAGCCTCCGAGGTGGGGGGAGCTTATACCCTGTCGGAGTGCTGGAAGCTGGTGGATTGCTACGAGGAAACGAAGACTCCCATTATGTTTATGGAAAACTGCGTCTATGGCAGGGATGAAATGATGGTTTACCGCATGGCGGAGGAGGGAGTTCTGGGAGAGTTGTGCACTGTGAAGGGGGCTATAAGCATGATTTGCGGGAGGAAATCTCCTTTGGAAAAGGAAAAATCGTCATTACCGTTTGGACAATTATATTCATCGCAATACGGAAAATTATCCCACCCATGAGCTTTGGAATCGATTGCCAGGGTTCTTCATATCAACCGGGGAAACCGTATGCTAAGCCTATGTTCCATGGCTTCCAAGGCGGCAGGTCTTAGAGAGTATATCAAGGAAAAGAAGCCGGAGGACAAGGCGTTGCAAAACACGGTATTTCAGCAGGGAGATGTGGTCAATACCATCATCAAATGCAGTAATGGGGAAAGCATTTTACTGACCTTGGATACCACCCTGCCCAGAGCCTATTCCCGTGGCTTCACCGTACAGGGGACGAAGGGAATGTATATGGAGGACAATGCCTCTATCTTCCTGGATGGGGATGAGGGAGCAAAGGATCATTTTGAATGGAAGAAGCAGTGGGGAAATGTGGAGCGTTTCCGGGAAAAATATGAGCATCCCCTGTGGAAAGACTATCTGAAGGCGGGGGTGAAGAAGGGACATGGGGGCATGGATTATCTGATTTTCTCCGACTTTATTCGTTGCCTGCAGGAAGACCAGCCCATGCCGATAGATGTGTATGATATGACCAGCTGGATGAGCATTACCGCCCTGGCGGAGGAGTCCATTGCTCTTGGGGGACAGCCGGTAGCCATTCCCGACTTTACCAATGGAAAGTGGATAAAGAGGACTTAAGAAATCAAATTGCTGTAATAGAGCTACGGGATTGCAGAATGTCTTAAGGTCTGCGGCAAGTCGGCTGTTCCGGAATCGTAAGAGAAAAGCACTTGTTTTCCCCTGTGCACCCGCCTTATACTAGGGGGAAATGTGAACAGGAGGTTTTGTATGATTAGATTTTTTCAAAATACAGGAAAGCGCCTGGGGCTGTCTTTAGCCTTTATGGCTACAATGCTTTTTTCTTTGAGCATGCCTGCTTTTGCGAAGGATAGCATCAGCAACATCAATATGATTCGGATTAAGGTGGAGGAAAGACTTTCGGAATCTGGATCCGGGAGACAGTCTTGGCAATATCAGCGAAGGTGATTTTTCCACAGGGGACAGCGACAAATATCACGTGGACGCGGTTCAATGGGTAGACAGCGGAAATGCAGGAGACATTACCGTGGGAAGCACTCCCAAGGTACAGCTTTATCTTGTGGCGGACAGTCGGGATAAGAGCAATGGAGATACTCTCTATTACCAGTTCTTCGGTGCCTATAACAGCAACAATGTTCGTGTGACCAACGGAACTCTGATTAGTGCCAAGAGAATCAGTTCCACAGAGCTTGAGCTTCTGATTCAGTTAAGAGCGGTTCAGGGACAGTATTCCATGGCGGATAATTTGCAGTGGGACAGTAATTCTCTGGGAAGAGCTCGTTGGACTGCTCCGGAAAACGGTTCCGGCGTTTATGAGGTAAGCTTGTTCAAAGAAGGTAGACGACTGGCAAAGATTACCACAGATGCGTTAAGCCTGAATTTTTATCCTTGGATGACCGAGGAGGGAAGCTATACATTTTCCGTAAAGACCATTCCTTATACCGAGGAGCAGAAGAAGGCGGAAAGTCATCCGAGGAAGCGGAGTCCGAGGTTTTGGACATTCAGCAAAGCACCCGCTCCAACGGAGAAGGAAAATACAGTGAAAATCAGGGTACATGGACAGAGCGGACAGAACAATTCCGGTACTGCCAATATTCCGAGTACTATCGGTTTTAGTCAAAGTAACGGAAAGTGGTATTTCCGTTTCCCCAACAGCCAGCCTGCCATCAACACCTGGGTAGAGTGGAATGGACATTGGTATCATTTTCAATGGACAGGCGGAGATGGAAACCGGATGGTTTAAGAACAGCTACGGGGACTGGTACTATTTGGATCCTGTAAACGGAGATATGAAGACCGGCTGGAGATTGATTGACCAGAAGTGGTATTATCTTCGTCCGGAAAAGGATGACCGCTGTGAGGGCTATGCTTTCCAACGGCATCATGCAGGTCGGCAAGGAGCAGTATTACTTTTGACAATTCGGTGCCATGAGAACAGGCTGGATTTCCTTACAGGAAAAATGGAAACACGGTTTACTACTATTTCAGAGAGGACGGGGCAATGGCGAAGAACACTACTATTTCCGGCTTCCGTTTAAATGAAAGAGGACAGGGTAAAAGTAATTCAAAAAGAAATACAGGACAGTATGCTAAAAGAGATATTTTTAAAGATATTTTTTAGCATTCCGGGATAGAGATATCTTGAAGGTCTAAATATTTTATAGAAAAAGCTTTGCTGTTTTGGGGGAGATAAAGCTAAAAAAATAGGGAAGCAACAGTGAACGTATAGTCATATTATATGATTGGAGGTGGATATGAGCGACTTAAATGCTAAGGAGTATAAAAAATTTGAGGAAATAAAGCATATTCGAGGTGACGGATCTGAATACTGGAGTGCTCGTGAGTTGGCGGCTGCACTAGATTACACCAAATGGGAGAATTTTTTAAAGGTAATTGGGAGAGCAATGATTGCTTGTGAAAACAGTGGGCACAGCGGTGTTGGCGATTTTCCTGAGGTCAGGAAAATCGTGGAGGCAGGGGCAACTTCAAACCCCAAGAAAGATTATGAATTATCTCGATACGCCTGTTACCTTATTGTTCAGAATGGTGATCCTAGGAAGGAAGTGGTTGCACTTGGTCAGACCTATTTTGCTATTCAGACATACAGGCAAGAGGTCGCAGATCACTTTAACAAGCTTGATGAGGACAGGAGGAGGCTGGTTGTCAGGGGCGATATTAAACAGTGGAATCAACTTTTAGCAGAAGCGGCGAATGATGCCGGGGTTATTACGAATGAGGAATTTGCAATATTTCAAAATGCAGGATATATGGGACTGTATGGAGGACTTGATGTGGAGGATATTCACGCAAGGAAAGAGCTTGAGGTTGGCCAGAAAATTCTTGATTATATGGGTAGTACAGAGCTGATTGCTAATCTGTTCCGTATATCTCAGACTGAGGAGAAGCTCCGCAAGGATAAGGTGCAGGGGGCAGAGTCGACCACTAGTGTTCATTATAATGTAGGCAAGGAAGTAAGGACAGCAATCAAGAAGATAGGTGGTACAATGCCGGAGGATTTACCAAAGCCGGAGAAAAGTATACAGCAGATTGAGAAAGAACAAATAGAAAGGCTTAAGGTCAAAGCAAAGGGAAGATCATGTCAGACGAATAGATAAAGGCAGATGCGGGAGCTATACCTTGGCGGGAGGAGACATTTATATGCCCTGAATGATTCATCAAACAGCAAGCGCAGAATCTTTTATTCTAATGATGCTATGTGTAGGAATGAAAAAGTGTCACCATTGGTGACACAATTGAGTTGGACGAATCATCTACTGATTATGTCAGGATGTAAATCCAATGATGGTATCGCGATATCAGTTGCAACTACCGGATAGGAAAGACTAACTATTAAAAGTCAATTGGAAAAATAAGATTTTTGAATAAGGCATCATCAGATGTTTTAGATAGCCCGGAGGCAGGTTTAAGCCTCAATCAGTACCTTGAAAATCGTATGACAAATAGAGCATCTAAATAGGTGTCTCAGAAAAGGATGAAGTTAATGAATTATCTTCGGTAGGCTTTGCCTGTAAGTTCCATTTGGCATATGGTACGCACCAGTTTTTTCGTTGCATGACCGATAGCAACATTATAGTGCTTGCCTCACCTATCTTCTTTGAGAGGTAAGTCTCGAAATTCTCATCCCACTTGCAGACAAATTTCGCGGCATTGAACAAAGCATATCTTAGATAACGAGAACCCTCGTTTCTCCATATGAGAATAGCTAGAATCCAGTTGACCTGACTGGTAGGTAGAAGGTGACAATCCTGCAAAATGCCAGTATCTGATCAGCGTAGTTGAATCGAGTGAAGTCACCAATCTCTGCAAGGATCATAGCTCCCATACGATAGCTAATCCCGGGGATTGTCATAATCGGAGAGTTAAAGTGTCCATGATGGATTTGATGGAATCTTCAATTTCATCAATCTCTTCCGTCATCACCTCAATTAAATGGATGGTGTGCTTTAGTTCCATTGATTTTTGCTGGTATCTACAGAGCCGATAGAGTCTCTGGCGGTGTTTCTTAAAGTAATCGCCATATCTCGTCCGTACTGACTTTTAGAGGCTGTTTCTAGGAGATTTTTGAGATGGGTAAGATGACATTCGGTAATGTAAGAGGCTCCGGGGAGTTGGGACAGCAAGGCATACATCGAAGCCATATGAAGGTTGGGGAACGAGTTTTTCCAGTTCCGGAAAAAGGATGTTTACAAGACGAGCTACGGAAGATTTGAGTTTTTGCTCGTTCCTGAACCTTGTCGAAACGATAACGAGTTAATGACTTAAGTTCTTCGCTATGATATGATGTGTCTGAGTAGGGCTTGAGAGTTTTATTAGTCATAACATCATAGCAATCGAACGGGCGTCGACTTTATCCGTTTTTGTCTTTCTAAGGCTTAGACCTTTTTCTGTAAAGATTTGTATGTAACGGGTTGATAACACAGGTGGGTAGACCTTTATCAATGAGCGATCCGAGAAGATTGAGTGAGTAGGACCGGTAGCTTCAAGACCTACTTTTTATTTTGGTCTTATCATCAGTCACAGTGAATATCTTCTCATACAACTCATCAAAACCTGCTTTTGTTATTCGGGATAGTGAATACTGGATAGAGTTTATCGGCTTCCGATTCTAGGATGCAGCAATCATGTTTATCCTTTGCAACATCGATACCAACATAGATCATACACATGATCCTCCTTGAGTATTTGACGCTGTATTGGATCCACAGGGCTCTCTGCCGATGTAACCTCGTTCTACATAAACCGTCATGCGGTATCTAACTGATTAATATTTTGACAAAGAGGCTGTGTTGGAGCCTTTCGCAAACTGTCTATGCGGTAGGAGGTGATGACCAATCCACAGCATCTTTCAACAGCATACCCTATACCTAGAACAGGTAAAGAATGGGTATGACTATATAATACGAGGAGGTAGTAAATGCTGGAAATAAAGGGCTTGAAGAAAAGATTTAAGGCAAAAGAAGTTTTGAAGAATCTGAATCTTTCCATCAATGAAGGAGAAAATCGTCTGTTTGCTGGGGAATAATGGAGCTGGAAAGACTACCTTAATTAACTGTATTCTGCGAATGATACAGGCGGATTCGGCTCTATACTCTTGGACGGACGAGACATTTTTACGTATAAAAACAAGGAGTATTTTTCCAAGGTAAATGCTTTGCTGGAATCCAGTGTGAATGTCTATGATTATCTTACCGGATGGCAAAATATTGAGTACTTTTCCGGACTTCTGAACATCGATTCCGGGAACGAGAAAATCAAAACGTATATTTCTATTCGAATTGGAAGAAGCAATCCATGAAGCTGTAGGGACTTATTCTCGAGGAATGCGACAAAAGCTGGCTTATTGATTGCCCTAATGTCCTCTCCGAAGCTCTTACTCTTGGATGAGCCTACTTTGGGCGCTGGATATACAGAGTGTTATCCGTTATTCAGATATTGAATACCATTATAAAAACAGAGAAAATTGCAGTATTACTCACGTCTCATCAAATGGATGTGGTACAAAAGCTTCAAAAGTAGAATACTGATTTTTAAAGGATGGAGTCGTACATGAATTGATAAAACGGATTACGAAGACAAGGATTTATATGGTTTCCTTTATAAAGGATAATGTGCCGGAAATGTGACACGGTTCGGGGAGAAGCTTGAGGATATTTATCAAAGCTATTATGGAAAATATGAAATTCTGGAAATAAGAAAAAGAAAGAGACTTGAAGAAATATTGCTGGAGGTTTTTCCATGAAACTGATTAAGGCTGAATTCAAAAAGTCTGATAGGAGGTACTAGCTATTATCCGGGATTATATTGTGGGCATATTAACAGATATTTTGTTACTTGTAATAGTCATGAATACTGAGGGGGAACAAGAGGAAAAGCTCTTTGCTTATGTTTTTGTGGATTTTGCAAAATGGTGTTTTATCGGAAGCGTCTTTATGTATATCCACGGAAAAGCAGATGGGAACTTTGCAAAAACCTGATGATTAAACCCTATTCCATTATGCAAATCATTAGCGTAAAACCCTTGGTTTGGTTTTTGCTAAATAGTGTTAAAGCTTGTATTTGCATAGGAATAGCCTCTTTGTTTATAAAGCTTAGCTTTCGATTTGAATACTTTTATATTGTTATGCCGGTGTGCTTTGGCTGTATGGGGATATCCTATATACTGTCTGCCTTAACCCTCATTTTTTACGAAAATTACTCTTTTGTCAGCATTGTTGGCTACCTGTTTTTATTTCTTCCGGCAGTATCCTTTTCTTTACCGGGATATCTGAACTATACCAATCCGCTATCGGCAGGTTCCCATTTTTTTATGCCCGAATGATTCATCACACAGCAAGCGTTAAGGATTATTCTAATGATGCTATGTCAGCATATTTCTTTATAGGAAAAAGCATTTTTGCCTTTGTGTTTCAAAGGAGTAAACAATTCAAATGGACTTATTGAGACTATAATGAAGCATGAGCTGACGCTTAGCACGGCATTTCATTGCCTTTTTCACACGCTAAAGGGATATACTGACTAGGATTTATTGTATATTTCTTTAGGAGAAAAATTTTTGAATAATATAGAAATAAAAGATTGTACTTACGAATACGTACGAAGGGATGAAAATGATGAGGTAGTGGAGAAACCTTTCCGCTATTTCTCATTTGAATTTCACAATCGAAGAGGGGAAGCTTTTGTCTGTGTAGCGCCTATAACGGTTCCGGAAAATCCACACTGGCAAAGCTTTTTAATGCTTTTATAGATTCTCACGAGGATGCGTGATTATTTCCGGTATGGACAGTCGGGAGGAGGCCAATGTTTTCCCTATCCGGGAAAAGGTTGGCATGGTTTTTCAAAATCCCGACAACCAGATTATTGCCTCTGTGGTGGAGGAGGATGTGGGATTCGCGCCGGAAAATATCGGTGTTCCTACGGGAGGAAATCTGGAAGAGGGTGGCAGATGCCTGGAGCTGTCAATATGAGTACCACCGCCTGAAATCTCAATCATTTATCCGGCGGACAGAAGCAAAGGGTAGCTATTGCGGGAACCCTGGCTATGGAGCCGAAAACCATTGTGCTGGATGAGCCCACCGCCATGCTGGATCCCAGCGGTAGAGCGGAGGTGATCCGTTCCATTCGGGAGTTGAACCAAAAGAAGGGTATCACCATCATCTTGATTACCCACTATATGGAAGAGACTGTAGATGCGGATCGCATTATTCTGATGGATCAGGGAAAGCTGGTGCTGGACGGTACGCCCAAGGAAATCTTTTCCAAGGTGGAAGAGCTGAAGTCTTTACGAATGGATGTGCCTTTGATTACCGACCTGGCCCATGAGCTTCGTCTTTCCGGTATGCCGATTTCGGAGGGGATTTTAAAGGAAGAGGAGCTGGTGGAGGAATTGCTTGCCATCTTTGGAGAAGATTCCTTTGTGGAAGAGATAGAGAAAGGGCAGAAAGAGGAAGAGCATTCTCAAGCGACTACTCCTTCTTCGGAAGAAAAGGAAATAGAAGCGGAAATAGAGAAGGAAACAGAAAAGGATTTTATCCTGAAAGTGGAAAATCTTTCCTGCATTTATCAGAAGGGCACTGCCATGGAAAGCTATGCCCCAAAGGACATTAACTTGTCGATTAAAAGGGAAGCTTTTTCTGCCCTGATTTAGTACTACCGGTTCCGGAAAAATCCACCCTTTACAGCATTTTAACGGTCTTATAAAGCCGGAAGAAGGAGAGATTTCCGTTCATTTTAGGAAAAATCCTGCCCTGATTCTGCAGGACAAGGGCTTTTTGTTCTGGAAGGGAAGAAGAAAGTGGAAAAGGAAGGTACTTTTCCTTCAAGGAAGAGGGCTTTTGATTTTTCAAGTCCATGCGTTTCAAGGTATACCTGGTCTCCAGTACCCGAGTATCAGCTTTTTGAGGAAACAGTTTTTGAGGATGTACTTTTCGGGCCGAAGAATCAGGGCTTATCCTTGGAGGATGCCAAGAAAGAGGCAGAAGAGGCTTTAAGAAGCATGGGAGTGGAAGAAGCCCTTTGGCAGAAGTCTCCCTTGAGCTTTCCGGCGGACAGAAGAGAAGGGTGGCTATTGCGGGCGTGCTGGCTATGGAACCGGAGCTTTTGATTTTGGATGAGCCCACCGCGGGCTTAGATCCTGCAGGAAGGGAAGAGCTGTTTCAGGTGATTTCTCATTTGCAGGAGCGCTATGCCATGACCATCCTCTTGGTTTCTCACTCCATGGATGATGTGGCGCGTTATGCGAGGAGGTTTTTGTCTTAAACCAGGGAGAATGTATCCGACAGGGTAGCCCTGAGGAGGTATTTTCCCATAAAAAGGAAATGGAGAAGCTGGGCTTGGGACTGCCCCAGATTCGTGCCTTTTTGTATAGCTTGGAGGAAAAGGGCTTGTCCTTCCCTAAGAAGAATACGGTAGAGGAAGCGAAGGAAATGATTCTTTCCGCCTATAAGAAGAGAAAGGGAGGGGAAAATGCTAGAGAAATTACCTTAGGGCAGTATTACCCGGTTGACTCCCTTCTTCATAGACTGGATCCCAGAGTGAAGCTTTCCGGCACCTTTCTGTTTTTGATTGCCTTATTCATTGTAAATAGCTGGACTGCCTATATTTTTCTGGCTCTGGTTTTGCTTTTATTGATTAAGCTTTCCAATGTTCCCTTCTCTTTTATGGTTCGGGGCTTGAAAAGTGTTTTGTTCCTCCTTTTACTGTCGGTGAGCTTTAACCTGTTTTTAACACCGGGAAAAGAGATTTTCCACTTTTATATGTTTAAAATCAGCCAAGAGGGATTGCATATTGCGTCTATGATGGCGGTACGACTGATTCTTTTGGTATTAAGCAGCTCCTTAATGACTCTTTGCACCACGCCGAATGAGTTGACAGACGGTATGGAGAAGGGACTTTCCATCTTGAAAAAGCTACATTTGCCCATCCATGAGATTGCCATGATGATGTCCATTGCGCTACGTTTTATTCCGATTCTGGTGGAGGAAACGGACAAGATTATGAAGGCTCAGATGGCTAGGGGAGCGGATTTTTGAAAGCGGAGGAATCGTTCACAAGGCAAAGGCTATGGTGCCGATTTTGGTGCCTCTCTGTTTCTGCCTTCCAAGAGCCTACTGACCCTGGCTTTACCATGGAATCTCGCTGCTATCAGGGGGGAGAGGGCAGAACAAAAATGAAGCCTCTTCATTATGAAAGAAGAGACTATCTTTCCTACCTCTTTCTGCTTATGGTGTTGGCGCTTTCCATTGGAAGCCGATTTGTCTCTCTGCCATAAAAATCAGAAAAATAGAGTATACCGACAGGATTGCAAGGGCGGTATTGCCGGATAAAAATCACAAGGAGAGTACGACAAAGAGAGAATGCTGGCATGGCAGATATTTTTCGGGAAGGTAAAGAAGATTTGTCTTCTGCCTGCTGGTTGAGTAACAGAAAGGAAGCGGATGGAACAGCGGATTGTATTAAAATCTACTTATGAGGAACGGACTACCATGGCTTCCAAAAGCAGGGAGGGCTTTCCACCATTGCCGGCACCGTAGAAGAGCAGCTCCGTAGTCTTTTTCCTTGGAAAATGGAGAACTTTATCGGAGCCAGTCGGACGGATCAGGAGTGCATGCTCTGGGCAATCTCTTTCCCTTCGATACGGAGGGAAGGTTTCGGAGAACAGATTTTACGGGCATTAAACAGCTATTTGCCGGAGGATATTCGGGTGATGGAAGCCCACTCCGTGCAGCAGGATTTTCATCCTCGTTTTACCCCTCATAGGAAGGCTTATCGTTACAGCATTTGCCGGAGCAAGGTGGAAAATCCCTTCGCAGAAGGACGGCGTATCACTATACCTTTCCTCTGGATTGCGGGAAAATTTCCCAGGGGATGGAGCTTTTTAAAGGGAGAGCATGACTTCGAAGCTTTGCCAATCCCAAACCCAAAGTCTTTTGCAGGGGGGGAGCTCTGTGCGGGAGATTTATCGTTTTTCTTTGGAAGAAGAGGGAGATTACCTTCATTTTTCTGTAGAGGGAAATGGATTTTTGTACCACATGATTCGGATTCTGGTCGGGACTCTTTTTGGAGCTGGGAAGGGGAAGGATGAGCCTAGCCCAATTAGGAAGAAATTTTTGGAAAAGAAGGATCGTACTCTGGCAGATTCCCACTGCCCGGCAAAGGGGCTTTGCTTAATGAATTTAGACTATGGAGATTTTCAATCTTTTCTTTTATAGTATAGAAGAGTTTTTCGAAAGTTCATGGAATTGCTTTTTGAGAACAGTGCATTGTTGTTATAAAGCTATGATACGGTTTTTATATAGGCTATGGAACTGTATTTATAGAAAGTATAGAATAGAGCTTTAGAGTGGCTTGAGGGATGAAGAGGAAAGAAGGGAGTAAGGCATGGAGAAAGAACAGATTTCCTTTTTTGATTTTCAAGGAAGATATGGAAGAGAAGAGTATCGTTCTCTTCGGGAAAATGGGATGTATTATCCTGAAAGCTTGGAACAGGGCTGCATGGGCTTTCGGAAAAGCCTTTTGGAAAAGGATATTTCTCCCTATGGATTGCATTTTTTTGACTGTGCTTCGATGCACTTTTTGACAAAGTTTTTCTTGGAAAGGCTTCGGGAGGATTTTATTCTCCTCCTCTCGACCATCAGGCGGATGTGAAGAAGCCGGAGGTTCGGGGGCTTTGGCACCATTCCTGGCTTCGGGAGGTTATGGTAAGGCTGCCCCACTGTAAGGGGATTTTGCTCTTAGGGGCTACCGAAGAGGAAAAAGCCACCATCAACGATGCTTTGATGACCTTGGGAGATGAGTATGTTCCCATGCAGGGAGGCAGGGAAAGCCTGGAGTCCAGGAGGGAGGTGGCCGCAAGGCACCCGAGGGTTCAGGATCCCTTGATGCATACCAGCCTTTATTGTTTTTCGGACTGGGATTTTCAGATTGGAAGAGCGAAGACGCATATTCCGTCTCTACTCCGTTTGGTGCAGCTTCCTCTATACTGTTCCATGGATAAAGACATTTTCGGGAAAGGCTTTACAGAGCAGGAATACCGTATCGCCATGGACTGCATGTTTTTTGGCTTCGGGACAGAAGATTTTGGGGATGAATATCTTCGAAGGAGAGGGGGAAGCTGCTCCGGGAGAAGCGTTTAACCTATCGCTGATTAAGGAATATAAGGAAAATGCCTTAGGGCTGTTTCAAAGAGAATTGTAAACAAGAGCAGGAGGAAGCAGGAGATGAAGATTCGTGTAGCAGACTACATTGCCCAAAATGTTATTCCATGGGACTTAGCAGAAATTTCTCTGTGGTTGGAGGCGGGGCAATGCACCTGAATGATGCCTTAGGACACCATAAGGGAATCAAGACCTTATACCAGCACCATGAGCAGGCCTGTGCCATGGCGGCAGAAAGCTATGCCAGAATCCACAATGTGCCGGGGATTGTATGTGACATCCGATCCCGGCGGTACCAATGCCATTACCGGTGTGGTAGGAGCGTATTTGGATTCTATCCCCATGCTGGTTTTATCCGGTCAGGTGCGTCACGACAATACCGCCCGCTGGTCCGGAAGAGCCTTGAGAGCCATGGGAGACCAGGAGTTTGATATTCTGCAATCCGTATCCCTGCATGTGTAAATACAGCGAGATGCTGATTGACCCTTATCGGGTACGCTACGCTATTGAAAAAGGCAATTTACCTTAGCTAAACAGGCCGTCCCGGACCCTGCTGGTTGGACGTTCCTGTGGATGTGCAGGGCTTTATGGTGGAAGAAGAGGATTTGCTGGGCTTCTCCCAGAAAGCTATGAGGCGGAGGAGATGGCTGGGAAACTGGCGGTGTAAAGAATAGCCATCCGGAAACCGCCACCGCCCTTAGAAGGTATTTTGCTAAGGCAGAGGAAAGAAGCTCTCTTAAAGGATTTATCTTCTGAAAAAGAATCTCATATTTTGAGGAAGATAGCAATGAGAAGAAGGAAAAAGACAGGTATTCAGAACTGGCAGGATTTCCTTCCTCTGGCAAAGGAAGTTTTAGAGAAGATTCGAGCAGTGAGCATCCTATCTTCTATACCGGAAACGGTATTCGTATTGCAGGGAGCGGAGGGCTTGTTCTTAGAATGTGCGGAAAAGCTGGGAATTCCCGTAGTTTTAGGGCTGGAATGCTCCGGACATTTTTCCCCACCAAGCATCCCTTTAAATGCAGGTCGCCCCGGAGGAAGAGGCGACCGTCCGGGAAATCTGGCGGTGCAAAAATGCCGATGTGGTTTTAGGGCATTGGCTCCGCTTAAATATTCGTCAGGTGGGCTACAGCTTCTGGGAGTGGGCGCCCAGCCCATATGTGATGCAAAAATGACATTGATTTGGAAGAGATTGCAAAGCCCTCCGTGCACTGTGATCTGGCGCTTCACGGAGATGCCAAGGCTCTCTTAGAGGCTTTACTGCATTTGCTGAATCAGGAAGAAAAGCTTCCGCTTTTTGCCGGCGGAAAGGGCATTTCCAGAGAGAAAGCAAAGGGCTTTTGTAAAGGGAAGAGGAGGCAGGAAAGATTTTTGGCGGAAAAGCAGGATGCCAACTTAAGCTGGCTGACACCATCCGCTTTTTATCAGGCAAACTACCCCACCGTGCTTCCGGAGTACCTTGAGCAGCGGAGGAGAACTCACTAATGTTTACGCTCTCGTGGAAAAGCTTTCCGAGAGGGCTTCAGAAGACCAGATTACCGTGGTGGGAAATGGTTCTCCCTGCGTTGCCGGCGGACAGAGCTATATCATTAAAAAGGGAACTCGCTTTATCAGCCAGGACGGTGTGGCTTCCATGGGCTACGGATTGCCTGCGGCTATCGGTGCCATACTACGGAGTAGTGGATTTTACCGAGGAAGAGAAAAAGCGTCTCGGAGAACCCTGATTGGAAGGGCAAGGGAGAAATTTATCCGCCTTATCAGGGCAAGGATATTCTCTTAATGACCGGAGACGGCTCTATCAGATGAATTTGCAGGAATTGCAAACCATTATCCATCATCAGATGCCCATTAAGATTTTTCGTGGTAAACAATGGAGGCTACCATTCCATTCGTCAAACCCAGAACAGCTTCTTCGGAAAGCCCTTGGTGGGAATCGGTGTGGACTCCGGCGTGGAGGGCTGTGACCCTGTCCTTCCCGAACCTGGAGAAGCTGGCTCATGCTTACGGCTACCCCTATGTTTCTATCAAGGAAAATGCAGAGCTTGAGCAGGGGATTGAAAAGACCTTAGGACAGAGCGGTCCCGTTATTTGTGAAGTGTTTGTAAGCATGGAGCAGCAGTTCCTGCCAAAGTCCAGTGCTAAGAGAGATGCTGAGGGAAATCTTTCAGCCCGCCTCTTGAGGGATATGGCGCCCTTCCTTCCGGAGGAGGAGATGGAAATGTTGATGCTCTATCCCAGAAAGAAATAGGGGAGAGGTTTTCAAGGGAAGATGCTTGGCAATACTGTAGGAAAGAGAGCATTTTCAAGGGGATATATTTAAGCAATAAGGGAGTTTTGTGAAGATATTAATCAGTGGAGTAAGCAGTTTTCTGGGAATTTATACCGTAAAGGAACTGCTTTCCCAAGGCCACGAGCTGTATGGCATTGTTCGAAAAGAGTAGAAAACAGAGAAGCTGGAGTCCCTTAGGGGCTTCAGCTCATTTCCGTTGATATGAAGGCGTTTTCCTCTTTTGCGGAGAAAGAGGAACTTGCTTCGGCAGAAGCCGTCAGGAAACAAGAAGATAGTTTCTTCCGGGAAGCTGCATTCTCCCGGGGAGGCTTTGCTGTAGAGTCTCTACTCCCGAAGGACTTGGATGCCATCATCCACTTTGCTTGGGACGGTGTAGGCTCCAAGGGAAGAGAGAATCCTGAGATTCAGGAGCAAAACCTTTTGATGAGTAAGGGCTTTTACCAATGGGGGCTTCAAAGGGGCGTGAAATATTTTCTCTTTGCCGGCTCTCAGGCGGAATATGGCAGAGGTACACGGGAAAATCCGAGCCGGTGGTGCCTGCATGGAAGGCAAAGCTTAGCTTTTTCCCGCTACGGACTTTCTGGAGGAAAAGGGAAGAAGGGTATAGCTTTCAGGAGCAGGAGCGAAAGCCCCTTGGTTTTACGGAAAAGACCAGGCAGGGAAAGAGCAGGAGCCCCCAAACTCCTTTTTAGACCTTCTGTATCTTTTCGGTTTTACGGTATAGGAGACCATGAAAGCACCCTGGTACAAACTTTGGTACAGGCGGTACTGGCAGGACAGTCCATGGATTTAAGCCCTTGCAGTCAAATGTGGAACTTTATGGAAGCAAGAGATTTGGCAAGAGCCATAGCCTTCTTATTAGAAGGAGGCTTCGGAAGCGGTACCTATGACCTTTGCGGGAAGGACAGTCGCCCTCAAAGGACTATGTGTTGGAGATTGAGGAGCTGGGAAAGGCTCTTAGAGAAGAAAGAGGGCAAGAAAGCTTGGTCTCACGAGTCTTCTTCGTTTCGGTGAAAGAGCTTCCAATGCAGAGGGACTGTGGATTTTAAAGCCTTCCGTAAAAGATTTATACGATAGAGGATTCCAGAGAAAATCTCCTTTTCGCAGGGGATAGAGGAGCTGTATCAGTATTTTTATCAGAAAAAAGAGGGGAAGCATGGCAGAAAAAGATGTTTAGCCTGTGGAGAAAACTTGGAGAAATTGGTTGTTTTTCATAATATGCCTAAGTCCGCCCAGGAGTTTCCCACAAAGGAGGAGCTGGCTACAGAGAAGGGATGGGATCTTTCCCTTTGCCAATGCAGATCCTGCGGTCTAGTGCAATTTGATATGGAAGCTGTTCCTACTACAAGGATGTGATTCGGTAGTGGGGTGGCAGTAGTACCATGAAGGCTCTAAGGGAGGATGAGTGCAAAAAGCTCCTCTCTTTTTGGCAAAAAGGAAGAAAAAGCGTCCTCTGATTTTTGAGAGCTGGGTGCTGGAGCAGGAGAGTTTCTGCTCATGTATTGCAGGGGTGGAGAGCGATTCCGATACAAGTTCCGATGTAAGTTCCGTTACAAGTTCGGATACAGCTTCTGTCACAAGTTTAAGCATAGCCGCAAACAGAAGCCAAAAAGCTTGAGCCCTATGTGCTGGGGGATTGAGCATAAAAAGGAGCTGGTGGAAAAGGGGCAGGCAGCAGACTTTTCCCTGTATCAGGGCTTTCCGGAAGCAGGCTTCGAGCTGAAAAATATGGAAGGAAAGCATTTGCAAGTGGAAAAACCCGTCCTGTAGAGGGACTCTTGGATGCCATGGTGCAGTTTAATTTCCTGGAGCATCAGCCTAATCCCGGGAAATGCTCTCCTTTGCCTATGCGCATTTAAAAATGAGGGATATTTTCACTGACCGTTCCCAGCTTTTCAGTATATTTTAGACCACCGCTCCTATTATGAGCTGCTTCGGATTATATTGCCAACTATAGCGAGAAAGCCTTTCTTTGCTTGGTACAGGATACAGGGATTTTCCTTGGTGGAAAGCAGGGTCATCAACCGAGATACCATTGAATTTTTGCTGGAGAAGAGTGAAAAGGAGAGCTGTACCTCCTTCCGTTCACTTGGACAGAAGGTGAGACATGTAGATCGATTTTGGAAAAATGAAAGAGCCATTCAAGAGGACATCAAAAAGCATTTGGAAGACTTTTTAGGCAGAAGGGGGAGAGAATGGCGGTGTGGGGGAGCCAGCCACCAGGGCTTAACCCTCCTTTCCACCACAGCTTTACAGGAGGAAGTGGCCTATATCATTGACTCCGCTCCTTTCAAACAGGGAAAATACAGCCCCGCCTCCCACCTTCCCATTGTGGATAAGAGCCATTTTCAAAAGGAGCCGGTGGAGGAGATTCTGATTGAGGCACCGGGCTATACGGAGGAAATTGCCGGAATTATTCGAAGAGATTTACGGACCTCTGACCCAGGGTTTTGGCCTTAAGGGGAGAGAAGATAGAGGAGCTGTAGACTGTTTTTTTGGATTATAAACGACAAGCGGTAAGTAGTAAGTTATAGAAAGGAAATGCGGATGAAAGCCTTTTGTACTGGAGGGAGAGGAAAAGTCTCCTTTATCGAAAAGGAAGAGCCTAAGCTTTTTGGAAGAGCATGGGGTATTGATTACCCCTGTCTTAGTGAGCCCCTGTACCAGTGATGTGCATACCATTTGGCAGGGATCTCCAAAAAGAAAAGACCTTACCCTGGGACATGAGTGCATTGGCAGAATCCTGAAAAAAGGGAGAGAGGTGAAGGACTTTTCCGAGGGGGAGATTGTGGCGATTTCCGCCATTACTCCGGATTGGGGAGTCCTGAGGTTTTGGAAAATGAAGCCCATGCGGGCATCCCTTTTCCGCCCATAGCTTGGGAAAATCCGTAGACGGAGCCTTTCAGGAGTGCTTTTTACCTTCCCCCATGCAGATCAAAACCTTGGGAAAATCCCAAAGGGCATGGATTTAGAGGATGCCCTCCTTTCTGTGGATGTTTTGCAAACCGGCTTTACTGCCGCGGAGGAAGCGGAAGTTAAGGAAGGGGATACGGTTTGTGTATTGGGAATAGGGGCTATCGGCCTTGGGGCTGTCTTTGCCGCAAAGCTTATGGGTGCCAAGAAGATTTTTGCAGTGGGAAGCCGGGAGGGACAGCAAAAGGATGGCGGAAAGCCTTCTTCGGAAAGCTGCCCGGTAGTGGTGCTGGACTATAAGACTTGTAAGGCTACGCTCCCTAAGGATAAGCACCCTTTGTAAACTCCCACCCATTCCCCTATTGTCAATGCCATCTGGGAGGAAACGGAAGGAAAGGGCGTGGATAAGGTTCTCATCTGCGGTGGAGATGAGTATGCTCCTGGCGCAGGCTCTGGACATGGTGAAAAATACGGTACCGGCATTGTCAGCAATGTGGCTTACTTTGGTTCCGAGGAGGATGTGGAAACCTTGGAAATGGCGGGGCAGGATATGGAGCTTTCTCTGGGAGAAAAAGAAAAAGCGGAAGAAGACCATAGACGGACTATTGCTTTCCGAAATTTTCCTTAGGAAAGGGTATGCTGGAAAAGACCCTTCGTTTTTCCCTTTCCAAGGGGGCAGAAAGCATTTGAATGGGTATTGGAGAAGGTAGGGAATCCGGCTTTCATCCAAGCATTTTCCTTACAAAGCGCTATCACGGCATGGACAAAAATTCCGGATGCCCTCTATGATATGAAGGAAAGAAGAGCCATTAAGGTGGCAGTATATATGGAAATTTAGAAGATGCCCCTACAGAACGGGCATTTTAGAAAGAGGTTTCTTTTTGAAAACCATTAGTATCGTTGTTTCCCTGTTATAACGAAGAGGAAAAATGTAGTTCCCTTAGTACAATGCTCTCAGGCTCTGCTTTTAAGGAGCAGCTCCGGAGTATCAATACGAAATTCTTTTTATCGACAATGATTCCTCCGATAAAACCAGAGAGAAAATTCGGGGGCTTTGCAAGCTGGATAAGGGGATTAAGGCGATTTTTTTAATGCTAAGAATTTCGTGCCACTTAATTCCCCCTACTATGCCATGCTGCAGTACGGGAGATGCCACCATTTTGATGGCGGCGGACTTTCAGGATCCGGTGGAAATGATTCCCCGCTTCGTTCATGCCTGGGAAGAGGGCTACCGCATTGTAATCGGGGTTAAGACCGAAAGCAACGAGTCCAAAATCATGTACGCCCTTCGGAGCCTGTACTATAAGCTGATTCGAAAAATGTCTTCCGTGGATCAAATCAGTCAGTTTACCGGCTTCGGTCTATACGATCAGGGCTTTATTTCCGTGATGAAATCCTTGGACGATCCCACGCCTTTCCTACGGGGGATTGTTGCGGAGCTTGGATACAGAAGAAAGGATATTCCCTATACTCAACCCAAGCGCCGGGCGGGGGTTACCCATAACAATTTCTATACCCTGTATGATGCGGCCATGCTGAGCTTTACCAGCTATACCAAGGTGGGACTTCGAATTGCGGTATTTTTCGGGGGAATCTGCGCCGGCCTTTCCATGCTCTTTGGCTTACTGTATTTGATTATGAAGCTGATCTGGTGGGATCGTTTCCCCGCCGGTATGGCCCCCATGCTGATAGGAATGCTTTTCCTGGGCTCTGTGCAGATCTTTTTTATCGGCCTTTTGGGAGAGTATATTCTTTCCATTAACCAAAGGGTGATGAAACGACCCCTGGTGGTGGAGGAAGAGAGACTGAACTTTTCGGAACAAGCAGAGCAGGGTGCCGGCGAAAGCAGTACTTCGAAACAGGCAATAAGCGAAGACAGTTCTTCGGAACAGTCGGGGCAGGATGCCGGCGAAAGCAGTGCTTTAGAACAGCCTGCACAGGATGAAAGTTCTTCGGAAGAGGTGTAAGAGAAAATGAGAGCAAAGATTGATATTGCCTTAGTCAGAGAAGGAAAACTGCATATTCAGGGCTGGGCTTTCGGAAGAGACCCGGAGACTCCTGTAAAACTGTCCGTACAGGGAAAGGGCGGGGAAAAGAGAGAATTTTCTCATGAGGAAGTGGAGCGGGAAACCGTAAATGAAGCCTATTTTCCGAAGTACGAGGAGGAAAACGGAAGAAAAATTAAGAGGAAGCTGGGCTTTTTCTTTAGACACCCCCTATGCACTTTCTAAAGGCGAGAGGGTGGAGCTTTTGATTCAGGTGGATCAGCAGCTTCGTCGTTTTAGTTTTGATGATAAAAAAATCGAGTCCTTTAACTCCCATGCCCACAAGAAGATGGAGAAATTCCTGGCCCTCTTCCAATGGGAAACCGTGGAGGCAGTGAAGGATACCCTGAAAAAGGGCGGTCTATCCGCTCTTTGGCATAAGAGTGTGCGGAAGTTAAAGAGTATCGAGCAGGATTATGACTATAACGAGTGGTACAAAAAAGAGAAGACCGGAGCGGAAGAACTTTCAAGACAAAGGGCGGAAGTTTGGGAGAATCCCTGCTTTTTCTATTGTGATTCCGGTCTATCGTCCTAAGGAAGCATTCTACGAAGACTTTTTAGACAGCATTTTTATCCCAGACCTATCCCCATTTTGAAATTTGCCTTGCGGATGCCTCGAGCTTTCCGGGGATACTTTGGAAAATGGAGAAAAGTCCCCGGTTTCGGTTTTACAGGAGTATCAGAAGAAGGACAGCAGAGTGCGTTTTTCTGTACTTCCCAAGAACCTGGGGATTTCCGGAAATACCAATGCCGCCATTGCCATACTAAAGGGAGATTTCATCATTTTCTCCGACCATGATGATGAGCTGACGGAAGATGCCTTATATACCATTGCGAAAACCATCAAGGAGCATCCCAAAGGCGGAGCTTCTCTATAGTGATGAGGACAAGATTGACTTTGCCTCTGCCTACTATTTTGAACCCCACTTTAGCCGGACTACAGCCCGGAGCTTCTCCGGTGTAAATTATTTCTGTCATCTTCTGATTGCCAAGCGTTCTTTGCTGGAGGCGGTAGCGAAGGAGGGAGAAGAGGAGAGAAGATTTACGAGCAAAAGGAATATGACGGTGCCCAGGACTATGACCTGATTTTACGTTTATGCGAAGAGGCGGAAAGAAGAGAAAAGGCAGCAGTACCTTAGCGAAGAGGAGAAAAAGGCGCAGAAAGGCGCTCTTTACTTCATCCACCATTATCCATATCCCAAAGGTCCTCTATCATTGGCGCTCTCACCAGCTATCCACGGCACAAAATCCGGAGGCAAAGCTCTATGCCTTTACCGCCGGAGAACGGGCGGTTTTTGACCATGCAAAGCGCCTGGGGCTTCCCATTGAAAAGGTGGAGCGAGGCATTACCTACGGCTATTATCATTGCCATTATGCCTTGGAGAAAAAGGATGGGGAGCTTCCTCTTATTTCCGTGATTATCCCCAGTAAGGATCACAGCGAGGATTTGGATTTGGCCATTCGTTCTCTCTTTGCCGGAAGCTATCCTTACCTGGAAGTGATTGTGGTGGAGAACAATTCCGTAGAGGAAAAGACATTTGCCTACTATGAAAAAGATTCAGGAGGAATTCCCGGCACGATACGGAGATTTCCAAAAGAAGGCGGTACGGGTGGTACGCTGGGAAAGAGAGTTTAACTACTCCGCCATCAATAACTTCGGGGTGGGCTTTTCCCACGGAGAATATCTCCTCTTTATGAACAATGATATTGAGTGCCTGAAGAAAGATTCTGTGGAGGAAATGCTCCAGTTTGTGCAGCAGGAGGAAGTGGGCATCTGCGGTGCAAGGCTTCTCTATCCGGATAAGATGATTCAGCACGCCGGTGTGGTGATGGGCTTTGGCGGTATTGCCGGAGCCACCTTTATCGGCACCCATGAAACGGAAAACAGCTATATGCATAGGGCGGCCTGCATTCAAAACTATTCTGCTGTCACTGCCGCCGTTTTAATGACTAAGAAATCCCTCTTTGATAAGGTAGGGGGCTTCCGAGAAGAACTTGCGGTAGCCTTTAATGATGTGGATTTTTGTTTAAAGATTCGCGCCCTTGGAAAGCGGGTGGTGTATACCCTTATGCCCTTTTTACCCATTACGAGTCCAAGTCCAGAGGACTGGAGGATAATCCGGAGAAGGTAAAGCGTTTCAACGGAGAGATTGTCTGCCTGGCAAAGCATTGACCGGAGATTTTGAGACAGGGAGATCCTTACTATAACCCGGCACTTACTCTAAGGAAGTCAAACTTTACGCTAAGAGACCTTTCTGTAGAGAAGGTGGGAGAGCCATTTCCTTTGGAGATTTTTGAAGGATATTGTATAAATGAGGTTACGATGCTTCAGGTACCATCCCTCTTTCAAAAGACGCTCGCTCGATTCCGACGTAGCGGATACTAAGCAGAAAATTGTCCGTCCTTTTCTAATATTTTTAAGTCATTCTCAAGAAATTGGGAATGACTTTTTATTTTTCTTAGATATAATAGAGAAATAAATCTACTCTAATGGTACAAAAACAAGTAACGGATGCTCTTCATTCTTTTTGAGAAAGGACGGTATTTATGGACGAAGACAGGATTTTACACAAAAATTTGACTTTGATTTTTTGTTATGTTCTGGCAGTTCCGGTGGCATTTTCTTGGACTATTGCTACGCTTACGGGGAAAAATCTTCTTCCTCTTTTTCTTCTGGTACCTTTGTTTATTCCCTTATCTTTTTCTACCTTCGTAGGGTACAGGGGCTTTTATATCCGCAGGAAGAACAGGAAGAAGCCGGAGGAATAAATATTCGTAAGCAGGGAAAAGAGGGCTTGTATTTATTGGCTTGATTTCCATCTCTATGCTGATCGTGTTTCTAAGCTTAATCAATATGGATTTTGTCTTTTTGGGATTGATTTTAGTGAAAGTACTAAGCTTTATAGGGGCGGTATCAGTCTTTATCGCTGCTCTCAACGCTATTTAGAGCGAAGCTCTATGACTAAGCCTCCCTTTTACCTTTTATTCTTTCTTTATATTTTTAGCGCATAGCTATGAGATAATACTATGGATGTCCTTATTACCAGCGTTCTGCTTTTTGGAGTTAGGATTTTAGGATTGTCTTTTTTCAGAAAGGTCGGTAGAAATAGTTTAACTATTTTCACCGGCCTTTTTTTCGCTGAATGGACGTTATATGGCATTATAGGCTTACATCCAAAAGTAAGGAACAGGTTCGAAGGGGAGAGCTATTATAAAAATCTTGGAAAAGTGTCAAAAATCATACCAAAAATACCTTGGAAAAGTGTCAAAATTGGCTTGAAAACACCTTGGAAAAGTGTCAAAATATAAGTCAAAATACCTTGGAAAAATGTCATTGGCCGTTTGGAGAGAAATGACTTATGGCGCTGTTATGCCGGATTTTGGAGAAAAAGATGCTGAAAAGAAAAATTGAAAAAGACCTTTTGAATTGGATTACGAGGAGAAAAAGCCTTACTGATTTATGGTGTTCGTCAGGCAGGAAAGACCTATATTATTCGAGTGTGCCTAGAGCAGTCAGGATGTGATTATGTTGAGTTTAACCTAATTAGACAAGCGGAAATTGTAGATATTTTGCGTGAAGCAAATAGTATTGATGATCTTATTTTAAAGCTGTCTTTGTATAGTAGTAAGAAGATAATTCCCGGAAAAACAATCATTTTCTTTGATGAAATTCAGCGATATAAAGAAATTGTTACTAAGATAAAGTTTCTTGTAGAGGACAAGCGTTTTCGTTATGTCTTATCAGGATCTTTGCTTGGAATTGAACTGGTTAATCTGAAGTCTGCACCGGTAGGATATTTGCAGACTCTAAAAATGTTTCCCCTTGATTTTGAAGAGTTCCTTCAAATCTTTAATGTTGAGGATAAAGTATTAGAGAGGCTTCGCAGTTCCTTTTTATCCAGGACTCCGGTAGATGAAGTTCTTCATCAAAAATAATGGAGATATTTCATTTGTATCTCATTATAGGGGGTATGCCTGCTGCTGTGGAGCAATATCGTAAAACAGAAAAATATAGATAATGTTATAGAAGAACACATAGCTATTATCGAGCAATATAAGTTAGATTTTACACAATACGAGGAAGAGAATCGAAAATTACTGCTTACGCAAATTTATGAACTGATTCCTGCGGAATTAAACGAAAAAAATAAGCGTTTTAAGCTTGCAGATCTTAAGGCGAATCTTCGATTTGAAAGGGTTTCTGATAGTTTTACATGGCTTTTGAAGGTACCGGAGTTGCATTGGCAACTTTTAATACGACAGAACCGACAGTTCCGCTTTTGCTCAACGAAAAAAGTACTTTATTTAAATTGTTTCTATCCGATGTGGGTTTGCTCACAAGTTTGTATGGAAAGTCCTGTAAATTAAAAATTGTTAGTAAAGAAAAAGATATCAATAAGGGCTCTGTATATGAAAATGTGATTGCCCAGGAGCTTTGTGCACATAATTATCCCTTGTATTATTATAGCAATAAGAAAAAGGAGAACTGGACTTTATTATCGAGCATGCAGGAGAAGTGCTTCCCATTGAAGTAAAAAGCGGAAAGGATTATGAGAAACATTCTGCTTTTGGACAACATATTGCGTGTTCCTGAATATGGCATAAAGAATGCTTATGTCTTTAGCAATGATAATGTCAAAACAAGGGGACAAGTCAGCTATTTTCCAATCTATATGGTGATGTTTTTAGAAGAGAAATCCATTGACTTTTGTGGATATATCTTTGGATAAGTATAAGCTGTAATTAGTGGATTGATTAGAAGGGAGCATAATAATCATTGACAAATCATTTAGCCAAATATAGTATAGATAAAAAAGTGGGAAATCCCACATACATAGGAGGAAGATGATGGAAGCAGCAAAGGAGTATAATGTTCACCTTGATAATAAAAAGAGAGTTACTTTGCGCGGTGCCTTATACCAATATTATAACGTTAAGGAATATGAAAATGGTTGTATTATGCTAGAGCCTCGTGAATTGACGGTTCCGGATACTATTTCTGCACGTACTTTGAAAGATATGGATAAGGCTATCAGCAATTATAAACAAGGATACGTATCAGATCCTATAGATCTCTCGGATTTTGGATAGTGTAAACATATGAGTTTTATAATACGTATGGGACTTCCGGAGATGGAAGAACTGTGGAATAAACTTCAAACTGAATATAGAGTCGGGACAATCAGTAAAAATGATGCAATTATTTTCAAAAAGTGGGGAAAAGCTTTAAAGTTGTTATCAGAAAATCCCAGACATCCTAGTCTGAGAACGCACGATATAGAAGCATTATCGGAGCGATATGGGAGAACGTGTGTGCAATCCTATCTTGAAAATAAAACCAGTGGAGCAATGAGAATGTATTGGGTATATGGCCCTGATCAAAAGTCTATAACTATTATCGGACTGGAGCCACATCCGGAGGATAAGAAGAGTGGTGCATATGATAGAATTACTCTATCAGACCTCCCTCTCATGAAAAAAGATGAATCATAAAACAAGTAAACATAAGTGTGAGTTTTTTTCTTTACTTTTATAGTGTTGCGACTTTTAACGGATGAGGACTGCAAAAATCAAAATAATTGAGGGATTTTTCGCAATATAGGTCTGAATGTGGGTAGTCTGAGCCTGTCGGTACTTGCGAAAAACAAGAGAAACGCAGTTTTTCGCTTAGTATCCGTTACGTGGCGAAGCTAGCGAGAGCGTGCCCCCACATTCAGACCTATATTGCTTAGAAAATTATTTTGATTTTTTACAGTTCTATTTTTCTGTGCAAAAGGCTAAAGGAAAAACACAAAACTTATGGAATATTCCCATAGAAATGTTATGCTTATACCGACTGTTTAGAGTGTAATATATGAATTGGAGGAAAATATGAAATTTACCGAATTTCCCTATGAGAGAATTGATTTTGATAAACTGAAGGCTGATTTTTGGAGCTTATGAGGGGGTAGATAAGGCGGAGTCCGGGGAGGAGCTTTTTGCCCTGCATCAAAAAAATACTATAAGCTGGTGGATGATGTGATGACGGAAAGTGTGATTGCCAGCATTCGAAACGATATTGACATGACGGATCCCTTCTACGAGAAGGAGAGAGCCTTTTACGATGCCAATATGCCCATTTTCCGGAATCTCTTAGTGGACTACCAAATGCGGGTTTACCATTCTCCCCACCGTGCCTATATGGAAGAAAAGCTTGGGCATGTAGCCTTTTAAAAACATGGAGTTGGCACAGAAGGCGGTAGACATTTCCCTGATTCCCTGATGCAAAAAGGAAAATGAACTAACCACCGAATACAGTAAGCTTCTGGCTTCTGCAAAGATTCCCTGGGAAGGGGAGAGCCTGAATCTTTCCCTCATGACACCTTATCTTACGGCAGAGGATAGAGAGGTGCGTAAGAAGGCATGGAAGGCCTATACCAAGTTTTTTGAGGACAATGGGGAGAAGCTGGATTCTATCTATGATGCTTTGGTCAAGAATCGTACCGAGCAGGGACAGATGATGGGCTATCCGGATTTCACGGAAATCGGCTATGCCAGAATGAACCGAAACTGCTATGGGAGAGAGGGAGATTGCATCCTTCCGTCAGCAGGTGAAACGGGATTTGGTGCCATTTGTCCAAAAGCTTCATGAGAGAAGAAGACAGCGTCTTGGGCTGGATAAGCTCTATTACTATGATGAAGGGGTATTTTTCAAGGAGGGAAATCCTGCCCCCATCGGAACACCGGAGGAAATCCTGGCAGCAGGGCAGAAGATGTACGATGCTCTTTCTCCGGAAACCTCCAAGTTTATGCAGGATATGATGAAAATGGAGCTTTTCGATGTGCTGGGCAGAAAGAACAAGAGAACCGGTGGCTATATGGAAATGCTTCCCAACTACCACATGCCCTTTATCTTTGCCAACTTCAACGGCACAGCCGGAGACTGTGATGTGATTACCCACGAATGCGGACACGCCTTCCAGGGTTATATTACAGCGGACCTTCCCATTCATGAGCATAACGAGCTGACTATGGAGACGGCGGAAACCCACTCCATGTCCATGGAGTTTTTTACCGAGCCTTGGATGGATTTATTCTTCGGTACGCGGGCAAAGGACTACCTTTCCATGCATTTTGAAGAGTTTTTGATGTTTATCCCCTACGGCACCATGGTGGATGAGTTCCAAAACATTGTCTATAAGAATCCGAAAATGACTCCGAAGGAGAGAAAACTGCTTTGGAGAACCCTGGAACAGGAATATAAGCTCCCATTTGGATTATGCGGACAATGCTTTTATGGAAGAGGGGGCTTCTGGCAGAAGCAGCACCATATCTATGACCTGCCTTACTATTACATTGATTACTGCATTGCCGGTATCAATGCCTTACAGTACAAGGCTTTGATGGATAAGGATTTAGGGGCTTGAAGAGCTATATGGACTCTCCAAGTACTCCGCATCCCTTTTCTTTACAGAACTGGAGGAAAAGGTGGGTATGATGAATCCCTTTAAAGAGGGAACGATTAAGAAGATTGTAGAGGATTTGGAGAAGAATCTTTAAATCTAAGCGAGAAAATACTTCTTCGAAAGATACCGAAAAAGCAGGATATATCTCTCTTGAGATTTGATAAATAGCGATCAGATAAGGAAAGAAAATGAAGAATCAATCGAAAGAGGGCGGAATCCTTCCGCTTCTCCTTTAGAAAAAAATATTTTCAGCACTACAATGAAAAACTCCTGCCTCTGCACATGCCGGGGCACCAAAGAAAGAGGGAAATGGGTACAGCCCTTCCCTATGCCTACGATTATACAGAGGTAGAGGACTTGGATAATCTCCATGCCCCGGAAGGAGTTTTGCAGGAAGCCATAAATCGCACTGCCGCCTACTATGGCTGTTCGGATTGCTTTTATCTTGTAAATGGCAGTTCCTCCGGTTTGCAGGCGGGCATTTTCACTCTGCTGGAAGAGGGAGATGAGGTAGTGGTGGCAAGAAATTGCCACCGCTCTGTTTTTTATGCCCTATCTCTCCGAAAGGCAAAGATTCATTTTCTTCTGCCGGAGTTTTGGAAGGACTTTTCCTGCTTCGGCTCCATTTCCCCGAAGGAAGTGGAAAGACTGCTTGGGGAGTTTCCAAAGAGTAAGGCTTTGATTTTTACCAGCCCAAGTTATGAGGGAGTGGTCTCCGATGTGGAAGCGATTGCAGGGCTTTTGCCATGAAAATAGCTCTTCCCTTCTGGTGGATGAAGCTCATGGAGCCCATTTTTCTCCGAAAAAGGGAGCGTCCTTTCCGGAGTCACTATTGCCCTAGGGGCGGACTTGGTGGTGCAAAGCCCTCACAAAACCCTTTGCTCCCTAACCCAGAGCGCCTGGATATTGGGGAAATGGAGAAAGATACAGTAGGGAAAAGCTGTCTTTCTACCTTTCCGTATTTCAAACCACCTCTCCTCCTATCCTCTGATGCTTTCTTTGGAAAAGGCTACAACACTTTTGGAAAGAGAGGGAGAAGCTTTATTTTCCCATTGGAAGAAAGTGATGAAGGGCTTTCGGGAGCAGGCAAGGACACTTTCTTATTTTTTTCCTTTCTTTTGGGAGAAGGAAGAAGCTTGCTTTTGCTATGGATTGCAGTAAGATTTTCCTGCGAGTTCTAGGAATTCCTGAGCTTAGACTAGGGAAGGATTTGCTAAGCTTCTTCGGGAAGATTACGGTATTGAATCGGAAATGCATAGCGGAGAAAATCTGCTTTTTGATGACAGTACCTTTATTTTAGAAGAGGAACTGGAAAGATTGTTTTTGCCTTGAAGGATATAGAAAGAAGATTTGGGAGGAGAAGGGAAAGCCATCTGTAGATGATAGGGGAAGGCAAGCGGAAGATGAAAGAGGGAAGGAAGCGAGAGCTGGAATGTCTGGATTGATAGAAGGTTCAGCAGAGTCACTACAGTCAAAACTCCTACCCTCTGCCCTTTATCAAATTTCTGTAGCGGACAACAGTTTGCAAATTTCAGAATACTCTAAAAGAGGGGAGGAGCTTAGCCTTCATGAGGGAGAAGGTTACATTTGCTGGAATATCTTAGCCTTTATCCGCCCGGAATCCCCCTGTTATTCCCCGGGGAAAAGCTTACAGCGGAAAAGATTCAAGGGATAGAAGCTTTGGAAAAAGAAGGCATAGAGCTTCAGTATTCCAGACACCGACAGGGGGAGAGAGGAAAGCTTATTTTCCAAAAGGACAAGGGAAATGTGTAAAGGAAAAGTATAGAGAAAAAGTATAGAAGCGTGACAAGAGAGTGCATAAGGGTATAAAAATAGGACAATAGAGTATGACAGCAGGAAGGAAAAAGTTAGAAGCAGCGTAATCCCTTAAGTCAAAGCTTTTTTGAAGGCAATCGGAAAAATCTATTTATGGCGGTTTTGGGTACCACGGTTTTGTCCGTGGGTATTCTTTCAGTGCCCCAATTGATGCAGATTTTGATTGATTTCCTATCCGGAAATCGCCGTTATAATATGCATCAAATCGTCCTAATGGCTATAGCGGTTTTACTAATGGTGAGTTTTTCCTACTTTGTACCTACTATTTTTCGAACGAAGTTCAGCACCAAGGCAGTTTTGCAGTACCGAAAAACGGCTTATCGTTATCTTTCCCAAAAAGAAGGTGACGGAGTTTTACGGACAGAACACGGCAGTGTATCTTTCCGCCCTGAATACGGATTTACAGAAAATCAAAGAGGATTTTTGGATCAGATTCCATACTTTCGCAAATCGTCATTTGCGGAATCGGGGCTGTATTGGTAATGATTCGCTACAATTTCTTTTTAGCCATGATACTTCGTCTCATTTCCCCTGATTCCCTTTTTGCCGCTCTTTTTCTCCGGAAGAAATATGGAGAAGATTGAGGAGAACTTATCCAAGGAAAATGCGGAATATCTGGCATTTTTTGAAGGATGTTGCCTGGTTTTACCCATCATTAAGTCCTATAAGGTGGAAGGAATTTTTCAGCTCTTCACGATAAAATTTGCCATAAGGTGGAACAGCGCATGGAAGAGCGAGAAAAATGCGTGGAGAAAATCAATTACTTTGCCGCTATTTCCGGCTATATCACCCAGTTTGCCATTTTGCTCCTGTGCGCGGTTGTGGCTGATAGAAGCAAAAAGCATTTCCGTGGGAACTGTGCTGTACTTTTTCCCGACTGATTAATTATATCATTGATCCGGTAACAGAGCTTTCGGGAATGCTTAGTAAGGCAAGAACCGCCTATGCCCTTTCCGAACAATTTTGGGAGAAGATAGGAGAAGGGGAGCAGGAGCAGAAGGACAGCAGGAACAGCAGGAACAGAAAGAGAGGCAGGAGCAGGAGAAGAGCGGTGAAATTGTTAAGGACGATTATCATAAGCATATCGATACAGACTCCCATGAGAAAGCTCTTCCTATTCCATCTTTACAGGGAGATATTTGCTTCTCCCATCTTTCCCTTTTTCCTATACTCCGGAAAAAGCAGGTTTTGAAGGACTTTACGCTGCGGGTAAAGGAGGGGAAAACTGATTCTTCTGGGAGCCCTCGGGTTCAGGAAAGTCCTCTATTCTAAAGCTTCTAATGGGAATTGAGGGAAGCTAAGGGGAGATTTCCATTGGCAACAGGGCTCTTTTCTACCCTTCCCGAGGAAAGCCTCTTTCGTTCGATTTTCCTATATTCAACAGGAGGTCTTTATCTTTGACGGCAGTATCTATGAGAACATCACGCTCTTTCAAAAATACAGTGAAGAGGAGATTAAGCAGGCCATTGAAAAGTCCGGTTTAAAGAATCTGATTTCGGAGAAAGGCTTGGACTATCCTTGCGGGGAAAATGGATCGGCTCTTTCCGGTGGAGAACGGCAAAAGAATCAATATTGCCAGAAGTCTTCTTCGAAAAACCCCTATTCTTCTTGCAGATGAGATTACTGCAGCTTTGGATAAGGAAAATAGCTATCTGGTATTGATTCCTCTTGTCCTTGGAGAATATCACGGAGATTTTGGTACTCCATGATTTGGATTCCAGAATTTTAAGTCGTGTAGATCGGATATGCGTGTTAAAAGAAGGAGAAATTTTGGAGGAAGGAGTATTCTCTGAGCTTATGGAAAAGAAGGGATACTTTTACTCGCTCTTTACGATGGAGCAGTAAAATGACTCTATGTAAAATACAGTACATTCTTAGAGGTAGAGAAAACAATGAATAAGGATAAGATGATAATACAGAATGCAGGCAGTGGGAAAGAATATCATCAGTTTGATGATATTGTTAATATTGTCGAAAGTGCAAAGGATCGTGCTTATAAAAAGTTAATGAAGAACTGATTTTGATGTATCAGAAGTTGGAAAATACATTAGTGAAAAAACTGAGGAGGCATCTTATGGTTCCGGTTTCGTTGATAATGTAGCTGAATTTTTCTCAACCAACTATCCTGAATTAAAAGGTTTTAACCGCAGAGGTTTATATAGAATGAAGCAATTCTATGAGCTATATAAGGACGATGAAAAAGTGTCAACACTGTTGACACAATTGAGCTGGTCTAATCATTTGAAGATAATGTCCGGAGCAAAAAAATAAAGAGGAAAGAGAATTTTTATATTAACTTGGCAATTAAGGAGAATCTGACTCACCGGGAGTTGGTAAGACAGATGGATAGCGGATACTATGAACGCTATGCGCTTTCAAAGAGCAATACTTTGCCTGCTATACAAAGGGCAAAACAGGAAACACATAATTTATTTATGGATAGTTATGTATTGGAATTTCTTGATGCTCCCAAGATTGGAAATGAAAGAGAATTTTCAGAAATCAATTCTTGACAATTTGAAGAACTTTATCTTAGAAATTGAAAAGATTTTTTTCTTTTATAAGTAATGAGTATAGAGTGCAGGTTGGAAAATCATGATTACTATATTGATTTGTTATTTTTATCATAGAGGTCTTTCCTGCTTAGTGGCTTTTTGAACTTAAGATTGGAGAATTCAAGCCGGAATATATTGGGAAAAATGAATCTATATTTGGAAGCATTGGATAGAGAAGTGAAGAAACAAAGCGAAAATCCAAGTGTTGGAGTCATACTTTGTGCATCAAAAGATGATGAGGTGGTAGAGTTTGCATTAAGCAGAAGTCTTTCACCAACAATGGTATCAGAGTATACATTAAAACTTATTGATAGGGGGTTGTTACAAAGAAAGCTTAGAGAGTATACAGAAATTGCTGAAGAAGCAAAATGAATAAAAAGCATATTATGGTTATGATAAGTAACATAGATTTTTTCATGAAATGTGAGAGAAATGCAAAAGTGGCTCATAAATGTGAGACAAATGCAAAAAGTGGCTCATGAAATGTGATGAAAGGCGTTGAAGTGGCTATTTTTGTGATACCATCCCTCTATGGAGGGGGTGAAAATGTATTTTAAAAAGAAAGATAGATGATTTTTGCAGGAATGGAAGGCGGATGCTGAAGCATAAGCCTTTAATTATTAAAGGCGCCAGACAAATAGGAAAGACGGAATCCATTTTACATTTTGCAAAAACAGAACTATAAAAATATCATTTATATCAATTTTTGCTCTGGAAAAAGTTCATGCAGATTTTTAGCAGATGGGTATGATGTGGAAAGTGTGACCAGAAATATCACATTGGCAGACCCGTCTATTCAGTTTATTCCGAAGGAAAGCATTATTCTTTTTGATGAAATACAGGAAAAATCCTGATGTGGCTACCAGCTTGAAATCCTTCCATAGAGATGGAAATTACGATGTGATTTGTAGCGGTTCCATGCTGGGCATAAATTATAAAAGAATTCACAGTAATAGCGTTGGCTCTAAAACGGACTATGAAATGTTTTCTATGGATTTTGAAGAATTTCTTTGGGCAAAGGGCTATAGGGAGGAGCAGATTGGCAGTATCCTTAGCCACATGCTGGAAAACAAGTCATTTAACGAGAATGAGCTCTCCATTTTTAAAGCGCTCTTTTCTGACCTACTCAGTCCTTGGGGAATGCCGGATGTAATAAAAGCAGTATTTGGAGACAGGAACATTTTCCGGTACACTGGATTTGCAGAATCAGATTCGCTTGGACTATGAAGAGGATGTCAGAAAGTACGCAGAGGGCTTGGATCAAACGAAGATTATCAGCGTCTATCGAAGTATTCCGGCTCAGCTGGCTAAGGAAAAATAAGAAATTTCAATATAATAAGGTGGCGAAGAATGCCAGATCCCGGGAATATAGCGGCTGTATCGATTGGTTGAAGGATGCAGGTATCATTATGGAATGTAACTGCCTCCAATTCCCCGAGCTTCCTTTGAAGGGAAATATCGAAGAAAGCAAATACAAACTATATTATATGGATACCGGTCTGTTGATTTCTTCCTTGGATGAGGAGGCGCAAGAGGATCTTAGAGTCAATAAGAACTTGGGGGTGTATAAGGGGGCTTTGTATGAAAACTTTGTTGCAGAGGCTTTTGTGAAGCAAGGCTTAGGACTCTATTACTATAAGAAGGAAAATGCCAGCCTGGAGGAAGATTTTTTTGTGCGTACCCAAAATGCCTTGGTTCCGGTAGAGGTGAAGGCTAATAGCAATCAGTCGAAGGCTCTTTCCGCCTTGATTAGCAATGAGCGATATCAGGATATTTCTTTTGGTATTAAACTTGGAGATGTAAATGTGGGATATGCCAATCGGATTTATACCTTCCCTTATTTTTGTGCCTTTAAATTGAAGGAGTATTTGAAGATAAAGGATTTTCATATGGACATGTTAGAAATTGTTTAGTTCCTTAGAGTAATGTATGAGCATTGTGTATTGTCTGATGCTCTAAAAATTGTTCTAAGACCTTATATAGAAAGTAAGAGAATATGGGTAAAAAAGTAGTAATTATTGGAGCAGGTGTTTCTGGCTTGAGTGCTGGAATATATGCATTGCAGGCTGGATATTCAGTAGAAATATACGAAAAACAAAAATGCCCGGTGGTGAGTGTGCAGGGTGGAACAGGTAAGGATATCATATAGATAATTGCATTCATTTTCTCGTTGGATGCAATAAGGATGAACATTTATATAAAAATGTGGGAAAATCTAGGAGTTCTTTCTGATAGTTTGGAGATTTATCGTGAGCTCATATTTTTATTGTATGGAAATGGACGGGTAACTACTACATTTGTGGAGAAATTTAGAGAAAGCAAGAAAAGAGTTTTTAGAACTTGCTCCAGAAGATACCAAAGAATTAAATTTGTTTTTTGACTGTGCTAAAAGCTTAGAGTGTATAAAGCCGCCATGTGATATTTCAATTGCTCATATGAACCTAATACAATTTATTAAACTAGGAATGAGTATGAAAGATGCTAATAAGGCTATAAAGGAATATGGAAAAACAGTCTATGGAAGACTTTACAAATCGTTTTACAAATCATTACATTAGAGCGATTTTTAAAAATTACTTTAATAGCAACTTCATTGCCCTCTCCTTTGTTGCATCGTATGCTTTTTATACAAGTAATACAGCAGCTATTCCAAAAGGGAGGTTCTGTTGGCTTGGTTAGTAGAATGCTTTGCAAAAATTTGAATCCTTGGGTGGAAAAACTACATTTAGGCGTTAATATTGAAAAAAATAAATATTGCAGATAAGCAGGTTGTTAATATTATTGGTAATAATGGAAAGGTTATCAACTCAGATAACTATATTTGGGTGCAGATCCACATTCTCTTTTCTATGACTTAATTGATGAAGGATATTTTGGATAAAAATCTTAGGTACATGTATGAGAATCCGGAGGGTTATGTTTCTAATACAGGTTATCAGGTTGCATTTGGAATAGTTACTGAAGCGGATTTGAAATTACCTGAAGGAAGTATTATTTTTTTCCTTGTGACGGATATGATGTTGCAGGAGAAACACACAATTTTTGTGGAATGCGTGTTTATGATTATGATGAAACACTATTTCCTATGGGAAAGAGAGTTATTCAGTGTAATGTTTTACAAAATGCTGAAAATTATGCTTACTGGTTTGGGCTAAAAGATAATAAAGAGAAATATAATCAAGAAAAACAGCGAATTGCAGAAGAATTGAGATTAAGAGTTGAAAAAAAGTTCCCTCAGCTTGAGGGTAAACTCATCGTGCTTGGAACGTATTCTCCAGTTACATTCACAACTTGGTGTAATGCTTACAAAGGGGGATATATGAGCTTTAATCCACAGAAAGGTTATAAAAGTAAGTATGTTAAGAGCATTATCAAAGGCATAAACAATTTATACCTTGCAAGTCAATGGATTCAAACTGGTGGAGGGCTTCCTATAGCTGCAGCAAGTGGAAAGTTTGCCATAGATAATATGAAAAACTCATAGATAAATTAGAATGTACAGAGGTAACATAGAATGAAAAAGACGAGAGCAATAGTGGAAGAAAGGCGCACAGGTGTTCCAAGACCGTTGTTTTTTTGATTTTGATGACCATTTTTCTTCTGACTGGTTGTTCGGTAAATACCGCCGGTTCAGTGCAAGAGGTCGCGAGTTATCATCAGATCGATCAAGAGATGGCAAAGCAGATGATGACCCGGGATGACGGGCATGTGATTGTAGATGTCCGCAGGCAAGATGAATACGATGCAGGTCATATTCTGGCGCAATTCTAATTCCGAATGAGAGCATTGAAGCGGAGCGACTGAAAGAACTCCCGGATCTGGATCAGATCATCCTGATTTACTGCCGGAGCGGGAACAGATCCAAGCAAGCAGCGCAAAAGCTTGCGGACATGGGATATACCAACATCTACGAATTCGGCAGGATCAACACCTGATCCGGAGAGATAGTGACTGGAGAAACCACTATGGAGATACCGGAGAATATGAAAACAATCTATCTTGCAGGCGGCTGCTTCTGGGGAACGCAGAGTTCTTGATCAGTTTGTCGGCGTAATCCGAACAGAAGCAGGTTATGCAAACGACCCTGACGAAGCTCCGACCCTATCAGGACGTCTGTAACAGCAGCGGGCATGCTGAGACAGTGCGGGTCGACTATGACCCCTGCTGTAATTTCCCTGACTGATTTGCTGAATTACTATTTCAGTGGTGATCGATCCGCCTCTGTAAACAAACAGGGCAATGACCGAGGCATCCAGTACCGGACGGGAATCTATTATACGGAAGAAGACCAGCTTCCGGAGATCGAAGCGGTTTATCGGGCGGAGGAAGAGAAAGCCGGAGCCAGGCTTGCTGTTGAACTGCTTCCGTTGGAAAACTTCTTCCCTGCAGAAGAGTATCACCAGAAGTATCTGGACAAGAATCCCGGCGGCTACTGCCATATCCCGCGCAGTTACTTTTGATCTTCAGTAAAAAGCGCAGAAGAATCTGTGGATGAACTTCGGGTGCAGATCGGCGTTTTTGCATCAACTCGGCAGCTCTTAGATTCATTCCCTACGATGAGCTTAGTATCTCTGAGTATCGTCAATAGATTTACGAGTATTTTTATACAAGGTATAAAAATATCGCATAAGCTTCCCCCGTCCTTCCCCATCTCCCTGTTGACAAGCCTGGCTTTGTCCCATAAAATTAATTTTACGAATAAATTAAGACTTGCGAAGATGGACTAGAAAGAGAAAAGGGATGCTAGGAGCAGGATTCCCCAAGATTTCAGGAGGAAGACAATGGGGCTTTTGCAGAATTTCTCGAAACCCAGAGGATTTTTGGGAGAGTCATTAGCCTATTAATGAATTATGGAGAGCATGCTAGTTGGGTCGCTGGGGCATGTCCTTTGTGGAATTGCCGATTCAGGCGGATATTTTGGATTTGGGCTGCGGGGAGGCGGAAATCTGGAGCGTTGGTTGAATGCTATCCGGATGCCCATGTCAGCGGCATCGATCATTCGCCGGTATCCGTTTCCATCGCCACAGGCTGGAATGAGAAGGCCATTTCGCAGGACAGATGCGAGGTGATTTTTAAGCGAGTGAATAAGCTTCCCTTTCGAAACGACAGTTTTGACGCCATATCCAGCTTTTGAAAGCATTTACTTTTTGGAAGAGCATGGACAAAGCTTTGGCAGAGGCGTATCGGGTATTAAAAGCCGGGAGGGTACTTCTTTTGGCGGTTACCCATGATAAGGAAAGTAAGTGTTGTTCCATGATTAAGAAGATTCATGGTGTAAGACTTTATGATGAGGCGGAATTAAAGGCATATCTGGAAAATGCCGGTTTTCTGAAGTTTCGTTATATCCGGGCAAAGAAAAAGCCTTGGCGCATTGCTCTTTGCCGAAAGGGTATTCCGGTGGAACTATAGTACTTATCAAACGCCATGGAATTCATTGTAGAAGTAACTATGATATTCACGATGGAATAACCATCTCAAGCTGGTTTTCTCTCGGATTTGACAAAGTAGGGGAGATTCCGTATAATGCCTGTATTCTTTTCAGTTGAGGAAAGAGACAAGAAGGGGAAGAACATGGACGAAGACGGGGACGCGGATAACGGAAGTCCTAAGAATCATATAGCGAGAAGGTATAGTGTGTAGGACACGCTATACCTTTTTTTCTGCAGTTCATTTTTCGAGTATTCCCGGGAACGAAAACTATTCCAAGGATTTTGGAGTTAAGGAGGATTTTTAAACACAGTTATGCTTGGTCGAGTCATACTCTTGTTTGTACTGATTTTTATTAACGGATTCTTTTCCTGCGCGGAGATTGCAGTTTTGCAGGTGGGAGAGGAAAAATAAGAAAGCTTGCAGAGGACGGAAGCATAAATGCAAAGCATCTTTTTGAAGCTTGTAGAAGAGCCATCCCGATTTTTTTGTCCACCATTCAGGTGGCGATTACTCTGGCGGGATTTCTCTCCAGTGCCTTTGCGGCGGAGAGCTTTGCGGGATATTTGGACAAGCTTTTGGTAAAGCTGCCCATCCCCAATACGGAGAGCATGATGCACCCCCTTTCCATTGTACTGATTACCCTTCTTCTATCTTATATCAGTATTGTTTTCGGAGAGTTAGTGCCGAAGCGTCTGGCGCAAGTATATAAAGAGCCTATAGCGCTTTTCATTGCTCCGGTGTTACGGATTGTGTCCATCATTTCCATGCCCATCGTTTTCTTTCTTTCCGCATCCACCAATGCAGTGCTGAAGCTTTTGAAAATCGATCCGGAAAGAGATATCAATTCCGTTTCCGAGGAAGACATTTTGATGATGATTGATGAGGGAATGGAAAGCGGCATCTTTGAGTCCAGTGAAAATGAATGGATTCAAAATGTGTTCGAATTTAAGGATCTTACGGTGGAAGACGTTTGCACCCACAGAACCGATGTGGCTATGCTTTATATTGAGGATACGGACCGGCAGTGGAGACATACCATCCATGAAAACCGTTTTGCCAGTTACCCGATTTGCGGTGAGGACAATGACGATATTATCGGTGTCTTGAACACCAAGGATTATTTCCGCCTAAACGACTTAAGCAGACCGAATGTTATGCGGAATGCGGTGGATCGCCCCTTCTTCATTTCTCAGAATATGAAGGTTTCCGACCTTTTCAAAATCATGCAAAAGGAAAGAAAGTACTATGGGATAGTGCTGGATGAGTACGGCGGAATGACGGGAATTGTTACCTCCATGACCTGATTGAGGCCTTTGGTGGGGACCTTCATGAGGAGGATGAGCTTCCGGAGCCGGGAGCCTATTGAACAGATTTCTGAAAATGAGTGGAGCATTCTCGGCTCTGCGGATTTGGAGGATGTAAATGAAGCCCCTAAAGATTCATCTGGATTTAGAGGCTGCGGATACCTTCGGCGGCTATATCATGGGAATTATCGGTAGAGTGCCGGAGGACGGATCCTCCTTGCACTTGGATACGGATGGTCTGAGTATCGATGTGGCGGAAATCAAGAACCACCGTATCGGAAAGACTATCGTACACAAGGAAGAGACGGAAGAGGAAGAAGAAAAGGAAAAATAAGACCCTGTTGCATCACGATAGGAAAAATAAAAATTTTTCAAAATTCCTTTGACAGAAGAAAAACAAGGGACTAAACTAAAGAAGTTAGACATAGCTAATGAATTTAGCCAAACTTGTTTTCAGAGAGGAAGAACAGCATGGGAAATTTTGTCATCTTGGCAGTGGTAGGCGTAATTATCGTTTTTGCGGTAAGAAGTGTCATTAAAAAGAGGAAAAATGGTTGTTGCGGCGGAGGAGAATGCAGTGTGGATTCTGTAAAGGTTTCCGACAAGGTGGAAGGACATTATCCTTTTAAAGCCATGATTTCCGTAGACGATATGCATTGCGGAAACTGTAAGAAGAAGGTGGAAAATGCCTTAAATGCCATTGCCGGTGTCTGGGCTACGGTGGATTTAAGCAGTCATACAGCGGAAGTGCGGATGAAGGAAGAGCACAGCGAGGAAGAGCTTAGAGAGCATATCAACAAGGCAGGATACGGAGTTTCTAAGGTAGAGTTTTTCCAGTAAGATTACTGAAATTAATTTTTATAGGATTTTTCGGGGAGATTTTTAAATGGACTTTCCGAATGGAATTTCCAATCCAAAGTGAAATTTCTTAATTGATTTTTCAAAAGGGTGAAGAGAAGCGTTGCGTTTCCTTCTGTTCGCCCTTTTTCGTTTCTAAAGGAGTTCTTTCGACATCCGAAGGGGGAAACCTTTTGTTAAATCATGGAGATATCCCTGTAAGTATGTTAAAATAAAGAAGTTTGAGGGGAAAATCTTATAGAGAATTTCGAATCAAAATCTTTTCGGAATAGGAGTGTTTGAAAGATGGAAGAAAAGAAAAAGCAGGAAGAGAAGAAAGAAGAGCTCCGGTCTCGTTTACTGGAAACGAAAGCTCCGCTACAAGGGCTCGGTGCTGGAGGTCTATGAAGATACGGTGGATGTCCGGTCATGTGACCCACTGGGACTTTATTCATCACATGGGAGCTGCGGCGGTACTTCCGGTTTTTAGAGGATGGAAGGCTTTTTATGGTTCGCAATACCGTCATGCTTTGTCGCGTTTTACCCTGAAATTCCGGCGGGAAAGCGGGATAGCGAAGAGGAAGATTTTTCTTCTTTGTGCAAAGAGGGAGCTGGAGGAGGAAACAGGCTATAAAATGCGAGAATTTAGAGCTTCTTCTTTGGGTCAATACCACGGTGGCTTTTTGGATGAGAAGATTGCCATTTATCTTGCCAAGGATTTGAAGAAGGACAGCAGTGCTTTGATGAAGATGAGGAGATCTTCTGGAAGCTTGGGCGCTGGAGGACTTACTGAAATTGATTTCGGACGGAAAGATGACAGACAGCTAAAACTGTGGCGCTATTCAGCGCCTATGCCATAAAAGAAGTTGAAGGAGAACTATGAAAAGAGAGCATTTAGCAGATTATGTATTGTCCATTCCGGATTTTCCGGAGAAGGGGGTACTTTCCGTGATATTACTTCTTTGATTCAGGATCCGGACGGATTGAAGGATTCCGTGGATGGCTTAATCCGGTCTTTAAAGGATGTGGATTTTTGATCTTGTCATCGGTCTGGAGAGCCGGGGCTTTATCTTCGGAACAGCCATCGCCTATGAGCTGCATAAGGGATTTGTTCCGGTACGGAAGAAGGGAAAGCTGCCCAGAGAGACGGAATCCATTGCCTATGATTTGGAGTATGGCAAGGCTGAGGTGGAGATTCACAAGGATGCCATTCAGAAGGGAACCAAAGTCGTTATCGTGGATGACTTAATTGCGACAGGAGGCACTTTGGAGGCGGCCTGCAAGCTGGTGGAGCGTCTTGGGGGAGAGGTAGCCAAGATTTCCGTGGTGATGGAGCTTGCCGGATTGGAAGGCAGAAAGAAGCTTGAAAACTACTCCTTGGAATCTCTCATTTGCTACGAAGGAAAATAAAGCTTTAGGAGAATAGGATGAGTGAGGAATTAACCTGGAGGATGTACGGAAAAATCGAGGCGGAGATTCAGAAAAAGAAAGCTGGAGATTCGTCCGAAGCTGATTGAGGCGGTGAAGGAGGCCAGAGCCCAGGGAGACCTGTCGGAAAACTTTGAATACTATGCCGCGAAGAAAGAGAAGAATCAAAATGAATCCCGGATTCGTTATTTAGAGCGGGTTTTAAAGTTTGCCAAAGTGATTTCCACAAAGTCGGAGGAGGGGGTTGTGGGGATTAATGATACGGTGGTGGTGTATTTTCCGGAGGATGAAGAGGAAGAGTGTTATCGCCTGGTCACATCTATTCGAGGACAGTCTCTGGAAGGAAGAATTTCCAACCAGTCTCCTTTAGGAAAGGCGTTGATGGGAAAGCGCGTAGGGGAAGAAGTGGAGGTTTTCCTGGAAGGGGAAGCAGCTATACCGTTTTTGATTCGCAGTATTGAAAAAAACAGGAGAAAAGAGGAAGAGGAAACTGAAAGTTCTAGGATTTTTCTTCCTTTATTCTTAACGAGTGCCCTCGGCAGTATGAAATATCTTGTTTTACCGGGTGTTCTCGGTAGTATGAAATATCTTGTTTTACCCGAGTGTCCCTCCCTTGGATGTTCCATGCTGTTTCTTATGCTTTATCCTGTTAAGGAGGTATCCTCCGCCATTAACATGGATTCTTCCTTATCCAAAGCCACGAAATCCGCATGACGGTACAGATAGTCCATCAAATCTCGACGTTTTACAATGCCGATAAAGTGTCCCAGGTCATCCACCACCGGCACAAAGTTTTGGGTAAGAGAACGAGCAACCAGTCCCTCCATGGAACTGTTGATTCCCACTGCCTCAAAATGCTTTCGCATAGGGATATCCTTTACCAGTACCTTCTCCGCCTCTTTCAAATCCAGATTCAGTTGGTTTTTAATTTCCCAAAGAAGATCCCCTTCCGTCAGGGTGCCGGCAAATTTTCCGTCTTTACTTAATACGGGAATGGCTGAATACCGGTGAAACTCCATTTTCTCTAAGGTATTTCGCAAACTGTCTTCTTCCTTTACGTATGCCACGTCACATTTTGGAGTAAGAAAGAAAAGTATATTCATGCTTGTAAATTTCCTGTCATTTTTCTGTCTCATAGAATGGGACAAAAAGAAAATATCCTTTTTGTCCAAGGTAGTATATCGGCAAGAAAGAAAAAGAGTATGAACTTTTCTTTATAATTTTGTAAAAAGAAGAATACTTATACATTTTCATCTTATACCGATAGTACTATATTTCTTGTTTCTACTATAGATATGTACGAATTGTGACAGGCTTTATTAAAACTTCCTGCAAATAAAGACTTAAATTTTTGAATACTTCGATTTTGACAAGGAAGAGGAGACAGGGTAGAATACAAGGATAGTGACAGATTGGAGTAAGTATGACAGATAAAAAGGAAGATAGCCCTTAGAGAGGCCTAAGGGATAATACCCTCCGGAGGAGCTTTTTAAAGATACTTTTTGGCAAATGTTCGTTCTTACCATCCTTCAGATGACCTTTCCATGATTGAAAAAGGCCTATGAGGTGGCGAAGGAACAGCACAAGGACCAGAAGAGAAAGTCGGGAGAACCCTATATTATTCATCCCCTCTGTGTAGCCATCATTTTGTCCGACCTGGAAATGGATAAAGAAACCATTGCGGCGGGACTCTTACATGATGTGGTGGAAGACACGGGGATGAGCCTTAAGCAGGTAGAGGAAATGTTCAATCCGGATGTTGCCGTACTTGTGGACGGGTTACCAAGCTGACCCAGTTAAATCTAAATACCGATAAGGTTGAATTGCAGGCGGAGAATCTCAGAAAGATGTTTGTATCCATGGCTCAAGGATATCCGGGTCATCATCAAGCTGGCGGATCGCTTGCATAATTTGCGTACTTTGGAATACCAGAGTCCGGAGAAACGAAAGGAAAAGGCCAGAGAATCCCTGGAGATTTATTCTCCCTTAGCGGATCGTCTGGGTATCAGCAAGATTAAGATTGAGATGGACGACCTTTCCTTGAAATACTTGGAGCCGGAGGTGTATTACGATCTGGCGGAGAAGGTGCATTTTAAAAGAGAGGTTCGGGAAGAGCGAATCGACAAGATTGTGCAGGAAGTGCGGGAGCATATCGAAGAGTCCGGCATCAGGGCCAATATCAAGGGAAGAATCAAGCATTTCTTCTCCATTTACAAGAAGATGGTCAATCAGAACAAAACCATAGACCAGATCTATGATTTGTTTGCCATCCGTATTATCGTGGATACGGTGAAGGACTGTTATGCGGTGCTGGGCTTTATTCATAAGCTTTACACCCCCATCCCCGGGCGCTTTAAGGACTATATCGCCATGCCTAAGCCCAATATGTACCAGTCCCTTCATACTACGGTAATCGGAAAGGACGGAGTGCCCTTTGAAATCCAGATTCGTACCTTTGAAATGCATAGAACCGCAGAGTTCGGTATTGCCGCCCACTGGAAATATAAAGAAGAGGGAGGCTCTGAGAATAAGGCCACTGAGAATGAGATGACGAAAATGAAGTGGCTCAGCGAAATCCTGGAGTGGCAGAAGGATGAGTCCGACTCCAAAGAATTTATGAAGATGGTAAAGTCCGACCTTTCCCTCTTCAATGAAAGCGTGTACTGCTTTACTCCCACAGGAGATGTGAAGAATCTTCCGGCGGGCTCCACCCCTATCGACTTTGCTTATTCCATCCACTCCGCTGTAGGAAACAAGATGGTGGGAGCCAAGGTCAACGATAAGCTGGTGCCCATTGAGTATGTACTTCACAATGGAGACAGAGTAGATATTATTACCAGCCAGAACTCCAGAGGACCTTCCAGAGATTGGCTGAAAATTGTAAAGTCCACCCAGGCGAAAAATAAGATTAACCAGTGGTTCCGCCACGAGCAAAAGGATGAAAATATTGACAGAGGTAAGGACCTCCTGGATCGCTATGTGAAAAGTAAGGGGCTGAATCTTCCGGATCTTACCAAACCGGAGTATGTGGAGGCAGTGCTTCGCCGTTACAGCTATCGGGATTGGGAAAGCGTTTTAGCCGGTGTAGGTCGAGGAGGTATTAAGGAGTCTCAGGTTATTTCCAAGCTTTTGGATTCCAAACAAAAGGCGGAAAGCAAGACGGTGGACGACAAGACCATTTTGCAAAATATCGGAGAAATGACCAATAAGCCGGAGGTTATCCGAAGAGCCAAATCCGGTATTGTGGTGAAGGGAATCCATGACTTGGCAGTGCGCTACGCAAAGTGCTGTAATCCCGTGCCGGAGATGAAATTAGGGCTTTGTGACCAGAGGTCGAGGGATCACCATTCACTGTACCGACTGTATCAATATGATGAACCTTCCGGAAGCGGAACGGAAAAGAATGATCGATGCGGAATGGCAGAGAGGACCGGAGCAGGAAAGCTATGCTACGGAACTTACCATTTATGCCAATAACCGTATGGGACAAATTGTGGACATTTCCAAGGTTCTTACGGACAATAAGATTGACATCAGCAGTATGAATTCCCTGTACAGCGAAAAAAATGGTAAGGCCTACCATTAATATCAGCTTTTGAAATTAAGAGTAGAGAAGAGCTGAACGATATTATCGGAAAGCTGAAGAAGATTCAGGGAATTATAGAGATAGAAAGGGCAAAGGGTAAAATGTTTAATATACGAAGCCTCACTGTAGGCATTGTGGCAACAAACTGTTATCTGGTTTGGAATAAGGCAACAAGAGAAGGGGTTTTAATCGATCCGGGAGATGAGGCGGAGCGAATCTGTTCAGCCATTGCGGAAGAAAGAGTAAATTTAAAGTACCATTCTTTTAACCCATGGACATTTTGATCACATCCTCGTGGCAGAAGAGCTGAAGGAAAAGTACGATGTACCTCTCTACGCCTCCAAGGATGAAAAGGAAATGCTGGAAAATCCCCAGTGGAACCTTTCCGGTATGGATGAGGGCGTGACGATTACAGATTATATTCCGGTACAGGATGGAGATAAGCTGGAGCTTCTGGGGAAGGAATGGCAGGTCATTGCCACTCCGGGGCACACCAAGGGCTCGGTAAGTTATTTTGTGCCGGGGGACGTTCCATATCTCTTCAGTGGAGATACCCTTTTCTATGAATCCTACGGAAGAACCGACCTTTACGGCGGTTCCGAGACGGAGATTAAGAAGAGCATTAAAGAAAAGCTATTTTGCCTGCCGGATGAAACCTTGGTTTATCCGGGACATGAAGAGGCAACCACCATTGCCAATGAGAAGCAGTATAATCCGGTGAATTTTATGAGGTGATGAAGCCGAAGAGAAAGGCTGTGTGTCCGCTTCCCGCAGGATAGGAGAAAAACCGGGGCACGCTCCCGCTAAGCTCGCCCAACGGGAACGGACATTAAGCGAAAAACGGCATTGCATTTGTTTTTTTCGCAAGTGCCGGCGGGCTCAGATTGCCCCCTGTTTTCCCTATCCTGAGGAAGCTACAGAGCGTTCTTTTCGGGGGAGGAAAAAGAGCTATAGTTTGATGTGCATAAGCAGTTAAATTATAGGAAAAATTAAAAGCCATTGTGTTTCTAAGGAGGTTTAGAGCACAATGGCTTTTTGCTCTCTGACTTCCGGTGTAAAACCATCTAAAGTTCGAAGGAATCCCTTTCCGTTCTTTTCCAAAATGCAATAGGCATTTTGACGAATTTTTATTTCATGAAAAATGGCCAGGAAAATGGAGGATTTTCCTTGCATTCGCCTTGCTTTTTGGAGGGTAGGGGACAGGCGGGGTAATCTGAGCCTCGTCGGCACCTACGAAAAACAAATGCAATGCCGTTTTTCGCTTAGTGCTCGCTACAGGGCGAAGTTAGAGGGAGCGTGCCCCGCCTGTCCCCTACCCGCTCCTAAAAAAGCAATCTAATTCCCGCCTTTCTCCCTTTTTTTTCTTCCAAAAAATTTGTGAAAATGCCTATTGAATATCCCCTTCCTTTGTCGTATGATAGAGAGGCTTTCACAAGATATTGTGTTTTCGTGATAAGAGTGTTCTATATCGTGTTGGTTTTTCGGGCAGGATAGAGAATAAGAAAAGCTTGAAAAGTCTTGACTTTTTGGGCTTTTTTGCTGGAAAAGAGGAATGGAAACAGAAAAGAATATGGGAGTCTGAGGCGGAAAAAAGAGCTCTTGATTCTTTCAAAATTGCAATGGACGGGGGATAAGATGGACAAGGAACTTTTGATTATGACCAATGTGATTAAGAGAAATGGCAAGGAGGTAAAGTTTGACATTTACAAAATCATCCATGCCATGGAGAATAGCCAAATAAAGAGGTTGCTCCTGTCTCATCAGATGAACGAGTATCAGATTCAGGCCGCTGCGGAGACGGTGGCAAAGAAGATTCAGGCCTCCAGCCACGCGGTAAATGTAGAGGATATTCAGGACATGGTGGAAACCGCCATCATGGAAATGAGAGCCTACGAGGTAGCCCAGAAGTATGTGCGTTATCGTTATAAGAGAGAGATGGCAAGAAAAGCCAACTCCACCGATGAGGATATTCTGGCATTGATCGATCAGGCAAATGAAGAGCTGAAGCAGGAGAACTCCAATAAAAACCCTGTCATTAACAGTACCCAAAGAGACTATATGGCGGGAGAGGTTTCAAGGATTTAACCAAAAAGACTTTTTGCTTCCGGAGGATATGTAAAGGCTCATGAGGAGGGAGTGATTCACTCCATGATTCCGATTATTATGCCCAGAAGGAGCATAACTGTGACTTAATCAATCTGGAGGATATGCTGCAAAAACGGCACGGTGATTTTCGAAACCATGATTGAAAAGCCTCATAGCTTTTTTCACTGCCTGCAATGTAACCACTCAGATTGTGGCGCAGGTGGCTTCCAACCAGTATGGCGGACAGTCCTTTACCCTTTCTCACTTAGCACCCTTCGTGGATATCTCCAGACAGAAGATTCGGGAAGCGGTTATTGCGGAAAGAAAAGAAACCGGCGAGAGCATGGATGAGGACATCATTACAAAAATTGTAAATCGCCGTCTGAAGGAAGAAATTAAGAGCGGAATCCAGACCATCCAATATCAGTTAATTACCTTGATGACCTGTAACGGACAGGCTCCCTTTGTGACCATGTTTATGTATCTGGATGAGGTACCGGAGGGAAAGACTCGAGAGGATTTGGCTCTCATTATCGAGGAAGTGCTTCGTCAGAGAATGCAGGGAGTAAAGAATGAAAAGGGCGTTTGGATTACTCCGGCCTTCCCCAAGCTCATCTATGTTTTGGATGAGGACAATATTAGCGAAGATGCGCCTTACTATCATTTGACAAAGCTTGCGGCACAGTGTACCGCAAAGCGTATGGTTCCGGACTACATTTCCGCAAAGATTATGCGGGAGTACAAGGGAGGAGATGTATATCCCTGTATGGGTTGCCGTTCCTTCTTGACAGAGGACAGGGAAGGCTTGGGAGAAAATGGTGCTCACAAGTATTACGGTCGCTTTAATCAGGGTGTGGTAACCATCAATCTGGTGGATGTGGCTTGTTCCTCCGAGGGAAATATGGACAGCTTCTGGGAGATTTTAGAGGAAAGGCTGGAGCTTTGCCACAAGGCTTTACGGCTTCGTCATGAGAGACTTTTAGGTACGGTTTCCGATGTGGCGCCTATTTTGTGGCAGCATGGTGCCTTGGCAAGACTGAAGAAGGGTGAGAAGATCGACAAGCTGCTTTACAACAATTACAGCACCATTTTCTGGGCTATGCAGGTCTTTATGAGATGTGCGTACGGATGCTTTGGAAAGTCTCATACTACAGAGGAGGGAAGAGCATTTTCCTTAAAGGTTATGGAGAAGCTGAACGACTCTTGTAAGAAGTGGAGAGAGGAAGAAAAGATCAGCTACTCCGTTTACGGAACCCCCATGGAGTCCACTACCTATAAGTTTGCAAAGGCTTTGAAGAAGCGCTTTCGGAACCATTCCGGGGAGTCACGGACAAGAACTACATTACCAACTCCCTATCATGTGCATGTTTCCGAGAAGATTGATGCCTTTTCCAAGCTGGTTGAGGCGGACTTCCGAAGCTTTCTCCGGGAGGAGCCATCAGCTATGTGGAAGTTCCCAATATGCAGAACAATATTCCTGCGGTTTTAAGTCTGATGCATTTTATCTATGAAAATATCATGTATGCGGAGTTAAACACCAAGTCCGACTATTGCTGTGCCTGCGGTTATGACGGAGAGATTCAGATTGTGGAGGACAGTTACGGAAAGCTCCAGTGGCGTTGCCCTAACTGCGGAAATGAGAATCAGGAGCAGCTGTCTGTTGCCAGAAGAACCTGCGGCTATATCGGCACCCAGTTCTGGAACCAGGGCAGAACCCAGGAAATTAAGGACAGAGTACTGCATTTGTAGGCACCAAATGCAAGTGCAATAGTGTTTATTAATTAGGAATTAGCTGTAAGAAGACATTTTCTTTTCACAGCTAATTATTTTAGTGGAGTGATGGGTATATAGGATAGTTTTGCAAGCTCATTTCTACTATTTGTCGTAAAATTATCAAGTGGGTTAGGGAAAAATAGGAGGCGTATGAAAAAGTAATGCTGTTTTTTAGAAAACTATTTAGAAATAAAAAAAGAATAAAGGCAGTCTAAATTCTCTTGAGGATGCTTTTAACTTATTATAAAGACCTTAGATATACTGGATGCAAAGATGTGGTTTTTCAATTCATTTTTGTGGCGGAAAGAATGCTAAGAATAATGTTTATCATTCATCGAAAGATAGAAATAGATAGTGATGAACTAGAAATATGTCATAATGACTGAGTTGAATATGAGAAGATGTTAGGCATTCTTGCTTCATATAGAGGAATCGGTTACTGAGGTGAGTTTATTAGATCTAATAATTATGCTTTTTTCTGCCATCGATAAATGATATTGCACAAATTGATTTACAGTATGAAGACTTAATATTTTTCGATTTTAGACACAGATGGTCATCTTACTATTGATGAGATAAGAAATTTTTGAAGAAAAATTATTAGAAATATTAAGAGATAGAGATAATCATGAAACGATTGATTACAATTACTTTTAATAGATATCAGGGAAAGAGAGATAGATAGGAAGTTTAATATTCCGTTTGAAGAGTTATTAGGTAGAGAGTTGGTTTATGTTTCACATCAGCATAACCTTTTAAACAATTTCAGGAGAGAATATGAGGTTCTAAGAATTATAGATAAAAAGCCTATTCTTTTTATGAAATAAATAAGAAACTCACAGATGTGGGAAGAAAGAAAGAAAAACTTTATGCACTTTGTGTTGGCTGTATATATATTGGATTTTTGATGACGAACGATTATTTAAATCACCCTTGCTATCTCCAACTAGCTACTGGAGAATATCCACCAGTGAATTACTTTTCTAGAATTAATAGAGTGTCTGAAGAGCAGGGGTATATAAATTTTACTGATTCAATTAATAAAATAGCTAGAGCAGGGGCGGATTTTTATAAAAGAAAAATGAAAGTTACGCTGAAACTTTGATTTTGGAAATGCTTGCTTTTGGGACGGGGCTTTATTTTTCGGATAAAAAAATTAAGTTTAATGAAACTGTAGATAATAAGAAGAGTGAAGCGAATAGTTCCCATGAATAATAAAAACAAATTTGACATAATTAAAAATGTGTTTATGGAATATTGGTCTAAATCATTAAAGCTTATTTTTGAAGACGGATTAAAAGAGAAGAAATTTGATATAGAGCTTACAGAAGCTAATATTATATTGGTTGAGCTTTATTTCAGTAATGTATACTGTAATCTCATTCTCTTTAAAAAGACACTGCAATTTTTAGGTTCTGTTAAAAGAATGATTGTTGATTGTGGGACAGCAGGACTTAATCAAGTGAAAAATATTTTCAGGAAATATGATGAAAGCTATTCTTTGTGTATGGAAGATCTGTTAGATTTAAGAGTGGAACAATATAAGCTTTATTATTTTAGGGAAAAGTTATTCCTATCGGATTTTGCCGATTTCAAGACTATGATACTTCTGATAATCAAAAGAGAATTGCCACTGCTTTTTGAGGATTTCAGTATTTATGAGATTGAAGCAGAAACTTTTGCAGATTTAGATAATTTACGTATACTTTATGATCTGGACATATTTAGAGTCATGAAGTACAATTGATTTTTAATTCTGTTGAAGAAATATTTTATAGTTTTTTATACTGAAGTTGATAAGATTATATAGTGTTAGTGTAGATTAATGAAAGAAACAATTTTTAGATTGGAGAACACATTGAAAGCATGTGATGAGGATATGAATGGAAAAGAAAAGCGGACAAGCGAAGAAAGAAACAATTTAGATAAATCTTTTTAATGATAAAGAATTTGAGAAGTTAATAGAAGTATAATGAAATAGTAAAAAAATAATAAGTTTAGTAATGTTGTAATCCATTTACTGATAGTCCTATTAGGAGTGTCAATTTTTATCAATGTAGTATTAGTAGTGAATAATGCTGAAATGAAGGATAAACTTTGGTATTGGACAACAATAAAAAGTGAAATGGGCTTAGAAATAGATAATCTTAATATAAAAAGTCAATGACTCACAGAATTTAAAATGATAAATATGATATTTTAGTTTCACGAATGCTAAACTACTTGGATGATAGAGTGGTTTTTATTGATGGTGAGAGTAAACATTATCATAGATGGGATTGTGAAGATTTAAATGATAAGAGTGCAGTTGCAATGGATATTAATGATGCGGAGATAAAGGGGTATCAGATTGTCCATTGTGTAAAATTGGTGAGTGGCAAAACAAAAATTTGATAAAGATAATCTTGAACGTTCTCTTTTAAACTCTATTGCGCATGAAGAGGATAGAAAAAGAACTATTAGGAAAGATTTATTAATAAATTAATCTTGCTTTTTGCTTCACTATTTTTTGAGTGATAGGGGAAGAAAATCATGTACTATGCGGAAATCAAAAATTTTTGATATTGCCAACTACCCTGGTATCCGAGTGAGCCTTTTTGTTTCCGGCTGTCCCCATGCCTGCAAGGGCTGCTTTAATGAGGCTTCCTGGAATCCCTCCTTTGGAGAAGCTTTTACGGAGGAAGTGGAGGAAAGGATTTTGCAAGCCCTTGATAAAAAGGAAATTCAAGGCTTAACCCTTCTTGGGGGAGAGCCTTTGGTGCCGGAAAATCTTCATGCGCTATTGCCGCTTCTTCGGAAAATGAAGGAGCGCCTTCCGGAAAAGGATCTTTGGTGTTTCAGCGGCTACCGCTATGAGGAGCTTATGCAAAGAGAGGGTAAAGAGAAGGAAGAAATTTTGGAATTGTTTTCACAGCTTTCCGTTCTGGTAGATGGCAGGTTCCACTTAGAAGAGAAGGATTTAAGGCTTTTGTTCCGGGGATCCCGAAACCAGCGTTTGATTTCCATACCGGAAACGTTGGAAAGCGGCAAGATTTGCCTGTATGCGGAGTAGAATGATGAATCTGCTTGCAGAACATTTTTAGAAGAATCCTAGGAAAGCCTTAAAGAATTTGTTTGTATTTCTTCCTCTTCTTCCTGTATAGTGGGGGCTAAGAGAAGCCTTTGCTTCGTTTTTGTCGCATAAGAAAAATAGCGTATAGGAGCATCAAAATTGATAAGTTCCTATTAAATGCATAGAGCTCAAGGAGGTTGAAGATGAGAAAAAAAGGATTAGTACTGGCAGCACTTTTAGCTATGGGAATTTTGGCCTGAGGAAAGAAGGCGTCCACTACAGAGAGTAGCGCCGCAGCAACAACAGCGGAAGTAAAGACCGGTCAGGAAGGGGAAGATAAGGAAAGTAAGGCTGTTACAGAAGCTGCCAAGGCAAAGGAGTCCACTACTGCTGAAACAAAGGGGAAGGAAGAAGGCGGCAAGGAAAAGAAGGATTTAACCGTGATTACGGGAACTATCACCGATGCAGCCATGAACAGCGTAAGCGTTAAGGGAAATGACGGCAAGGACTATGAGCTGAACAAGATTGATAAGTCCGACATTTCCGGACTTTCTCAGGGCATCGAAATCGGCACCAAGGTGGAGGTGACCTTTGATAAGGATATGAATATCCTGTCCATGGCACCTGGAAAATAAAGCTGTTGTTACTACAAGGCTTGATTCGGAAGTAGGAAGCCGGCATTTCCGCTCAAGATATACGATAGTTCATGGAAGCTTCCGGTCGGAGCTTTGTTATATTCAATATCAGCAAAAAACATACTTGCTATAAATTATCACTATAACTAAATCTTAATATTTTGCATTATCCCTTTGCTTTTTATGCTACAGTGTGCAGGAAAGAGAAAAGGGATTTTTATCATAGAGGAAGAAAGAGGGAAAAGAATTATGGCATATCATATCAGTATACGATGTCAACACTTGGAAGGACAGAATAAGGAGGAGCATTACGGGCGATTTTTCACCCCATTTTACCCAAGCTCCGCCTTTATTCATCAGGAGGTAGGGGGAAGAACCCTCACGATTATTCACGTTTGCAAAACCCCACTAGAGCACAGCTGGAAAAGGTGGTGGCTTTTTAGAACACGGTACGGATTGCATTGCTCTGTCTTCAGGAATTGCGGCACTTTTGACCTGTATTATGGAGCTTTTTTTCGTCCGGGGAGACCATATTTTAATTGATCGTGACCCATATGGCGGCTCCATTCGATATTTTCGTGAGGTAAATGAGAAGAACGGTCTTCAGTTTTCCAGGGTATCCCTTCATGAGGAAGGCTGGGAAAAGGAAGTTAAGGAGAATACCAAGGCGATTTTTCTGGAAAGTCCTACAAACCTTGCATGAATGTAAATGATATAGAAGCGTTGGCAAATGTTGTAAGGCACATAATTTACTTTTGATTGTGGACAATACCTTTCTTTCTCCCTATTTTCAAAATCCTCTGGAGCTGGGGGCGGATATTGTGCTGCATAGCGGCACCAAGTTTTTATCCGGACACCATGATGCTATTGCAGGTTTTATTGTGGTAAAGGACGATGCTCTTCAGGAAAGACTTCGCTTCCTGTTTAAGACCACCGGAGCGGGACTGGATGCCTTTGACAGCTGGTTGATTTTACGAGGCATTAAGACCTTAGCCATTCGTATGGAGAAGGCACAGGAAAATAGCTTGAAAATTGCGGAATTTATAGAAAAACACCCAAAGGTAAAGAGAGTTTTATATCCCGGACTTCCCAATCATCCCGGTCATGAATTGATGAAGAAACATACCAGAGGCTTTGACGCAATGATTTCCTTTGATGTGGAATCCGGTGAGGAAGCCAAAGAAATATTAAAGAGAATTCAGCTGATTTACTTTGCGGAGTCCCTGGGAGGAACGGAAAGTCTTTTGACCTATCCCTTGACTCAAACGCACGCAGATGTGCCGAAGGAGATTTTGGCGGAAAACGGAATTTACGAAACCACCCTCCGCCTGTCTGTAGGTATTGAAGATGCGGAGGATTTGATTGCTGATTTAAAGCAAGCTTTTGGGATAAGTTTGCAGCACGAAATAAAAAGGAGCTTTTAAGAACAAAAATAGAAATTTTATAAAAATACTGGATGAAAAAAAGGAGCTGTAAGAAACGCCTGAAATAGAATATGCAGTATAGGTCTGAAAAAGGGGTAGTCTGAGCCCGCGGGTTCTTGGCTTTTGTTTTGTAAAAGCTTAGAACCCCTGCAGGGCGAGGCTAGCGGGAGCGTGCCCCGTTTAAGACCTATACTGCATATTATTTTACAGCTTTAAGCCCCCTACTGCATAATTTCTATTTTTATTCTTACAGCTCCTGTTTCTTTATTTATCCCGCATCATGCTGAACTTATCCATAGGATAATTCTTCAAGTTATCCAATACTTTTCTGGTATCGGCTTCGTCCAAAAGACTTTGACGGGACCTCTTGATTTCATTTTCCGCCTTGTGACGGGAAGGTCCGCCTACACAGCCGCCTTCACAGGCCATACCCTCGATAAAGTCCTCCGGAAGCTTTCCTGCCTTTTAGAAGAGAAAGGGCGGTAACACATTCTTTCCGCCGGAGCAGGCACGAAGCTTGATATCGGTGGTATCTTCTCCTCTTTCCCGCATACATTCCATAACCGCATTGGCTACGCCGCCGGAGCTGGCAAAAGTTCTTTCCCCAAAGAGATGCTTCCTGATAAGGGCTAACCTCCGCCTCGCTGCACATCCTGGAACGAAGAAGACTGCTGAATTCTCCAAAAGGAGAGAACATAGTCTGCATTTCCCTCAATGCCCATTTCCTGGGACTCGGATTTCTTTGCATACAGCTGATAAATACGGTTACACAGTCGGGATGAATGGCTTTTCAAATAACGGGAAACCGCCGCCATAGGAGAAAGGGTCTCCGACATATTTTTCATGGTACTGATCCGGGAAATGTATTTTTAGAAGGTTAATGAAGGCAGGGCAGCAGGAGGTGGTCATTTTCTTTCCTTCTTTTCTGGCCTCTGACCATTCCAATGCCTCGTATGCGGCGGTCATATCGCCACCCAGTCCAACCTCCACCATATCGGTAAAGCCGAGCTTCTTCAAAGCCACACGGATTGCGGACATAGAGATATCCTTACCGAACTGTCCCTCTGTGGCAGGGGCACACATGGCGTAAACTTCTTTTTCCTTCCTTAATGGCGGAAATTACCTGCAAGAGGTGCGTCTTAGTGGAAATCGCACCGAAGGGGCAGGAGTGTACACACTGTCCGCAACGGATGCAACGATTATCATCAATAACGCAAAGACCGTTTTCATCGTAGGTAATAGCATTTACCGGACAGGGCTTTTTACAGGGACGGGTAAGCTGGGCAATGGCACTGTAGGGGCAGGCGGTTGCACACATTCCACATTCCTTACACTTCATAGGATCGATGTGGGCTCTCTGGTCTGTCGCGGTAATGGCACCAAAGTGACAGCTGTTCTGGCATACTTTACCTAAACAAAAGACGGCAGTTATCCGTAACGGAATAGGAAGAAATAGGGCACTCTCACAGTACCGGATCGATAACCTGAATGACATTGCTGCTCTTTCTCTTCGGGCTGGCATCCTCATTACAAGCCAGACGAATACGCCAACGAAGAATTTCCTTTCCTTATATACACAGCAACGGAAGGTACGTTTCATCCCGGGGATAACTCCCTGATTAGCCTTCCTTTGCCTCTTCCGTAACTTCTCCGTTCCATGCGATTCTTGCCAAGCCTTCAATTACGCGGTGTTTGAGAGGGATAAAACCCCTTTGTCATTTGTAACCATACTCTTTTCTCCTTACTTAGACTCTTTTCTGTTCCCGGAGAAGCGCTCATTTCTCCAAGAAGTTAAACTCGTTAAAAGTATAACATAGTTTTTCCTGTTTGGGGATATACTTTTCCCTTAGTACGAATACTGATAGACAAAAGCCTTTTTGCCATGATATCGCTACGTTATTTTACACCGGAAAAACAGATACATTCACAATCCGGATTCCTTTCCATGAGCTTTCTTACTCTACTGACAAAACGGGCATAAAAATCAATAGCAATGCTGAGGTTATCCTGAATAATCTCTCTTCTTTTCCTCATTCCAATCCTCTTGATGGGGCAAATCCCATAATTCATTCGGAAGAAAAATAAGATATGGGAAATTCATCTATCAATTCTTTTCAGTTCCGGATTTTCAAAGTCCTCTTGTAAAAGCCAGGTTTTCTCCTCTATATCCTGTAGCATTTTTTCTTCATGGTAGGATAGCTGTAGAGATTCGGATCCGCCCATCGTTCAAATCTCACACTATCATAAGGATCTCTATCAGCATATTTTTTTATTGTAGTTTTCGTCAAAATACTTATACAAGAAATAAAATAGAAAAAAATTGCACATCATCTTCTTCTATCATTATTCCATTTTGATAATAATCTTTTTGTTTCCCAAGAACATCTGGGATTCTTTTTCTTCTTTCCACAGTTAAGGAGCAAATTGCAAAATAACTGCTTGTGTTCTTCCTTCCAAAATAGGAACCTGCTGAATATCCTTCAGGGATTCGTTTATTCTTCCCATAGGGATCTTATAGATATTTTTGCTCTCAATTAAACTGATATCGGAAGATCAGACCACAAGTAAATGCGGAATCATGCCCGGCACGGATAAAAACGCAAATTGGAGTCTCCGGATAGGGTAAAAACAAAGGCGTATTCTTCACTTTGCACGCTTTCTCCTTCACCGGAGCCCTGATAGCTGATTCTATGATAGAACTCGGTCTTCTGCACTTCCGGGAAAGCATTTTCGAAAAAGAGGATATTGGCATCGCTGTCCCTGTGATTCGTGCCTTCTGTGGTATCCGGATCAATCTGATTTACAGACACGCCCATCACCCCATCGGGAAAAATCATAAGTTCAACTGTGGAATAATCTTCCAATACGAAAACAATCGGTTCCCAAAGTTTCAACTCGGCGTTTAGTTGAATACTGTCATACCAATCCCAGTCCATTTTCTGCATTAGATTGTCCGTAACTCCTGCGGAACTTAATGTTTCCTGTATGCGCTTTCCTAAAAGCCCAACCTTGCATATTTAGAGCGATACCGATGGCATTGATTTTTGATGATTTTTCTCGGGCAATCTGATTTTTCTTCCCAAAAAGCATTTAATTCTTTTTCCGTCTTACAAAAATGTGGGTTTCCATTCCTGAATATCAAAGGGATTCATCATAAGCTTTCTCCTTAAAAAGAAATATTCTATAAACTCTGAAATTGCCCTTATGGAGCAAAAAGAGACGATAATTAAAATACAAAGTTAAAAAACAAAATAGAATTGATATTTAATCAAATATTTTAATAAAAAGCTTTGCGAAATGGAAAGAAGGTAATATAATAAATAAGATATTAGTAGATTTTTCATAAAATTACCAGAGAGCCTTACTAATATTTTTTTAGAAAAATGTCGAAAAGAATACCTAATTCAACTGTTTGTGATAAAGGTGGATTAGGGTATAGGAGAGGGAGAGCTTATGTCACTAATGCAAATGATTTTTAAAAAGCCTGAGGAAGTTTTTCGGGGAAGAGTCCGTCGAAAAACAACCTTTGGACTTGTTGTCTGTAAAAGGCGACAGAATAAGCACAGTGTTAGAAACAGAGAACATTGAGCTCCTCCTGGAAAAAAGAACAGGGACGAATCCGCCTTTGTAGCAGAAAAATTCCGGAGGAGAAGAACTGAAAACTCTGATGGAATGTCCCTATGCGGAAAATGCGGATGCCCGGAAAGAATTGACGGACATGATGTCTGCGGTAAAGAAAGACATCGAAGCGGCTGTAGAGCTGGGAAGAACTTCCATTCGCATTCCGGAAAGTAAACATGAACTCTTCATGTATATGCGGAGACGCCCATCTATCCCTATGGATATGGATAAGCTAAACCGGGAGCTTTCTCCGGTGAAGCAAGGGAAAAATGGCTTTTATTCCGTTCTTTCTTAGAGAAGAACCCCAGAATCAATGTATATGTGGGAATCTATACTCTTGGACAGGATACGGCTTACAGAATCTTGAAGCAGGAATGGCGGATGCTTTCCAATGTTCGTTTTATTGTTTTGGAAAATTATGAAAAGAAGCCGATTTCCTATCTGATCCACGGATTCAGGAAAGCCTGAAGGATTCACCCAATGTGGCATCCATCGGTATCGGTATTAAGGGAGATCGTCCCCGTTATGCTATTGAGCTTCGGACAGAGGATTTGGCTTCCTCTGTTAAGAAGGCGGCAATACTGAGTCACCACCTTTTTCAATATTCGCGAGGAAATGATTGACGCCCAGACTCAGGGGCTTCGCTAAGGTACCATGTGGGCACTTGGAGCAAAAGCGGGGCAAGAGTGAGGAATTCATTCGGAAAACCGTGGAGGATTTGGCTTTAGAGGATGCCTGCACAGAATTTCCGGAAAAGCTCTGCAAAGGAAATCGTGAAGAAGGTACAGGAGAGAGGCTTTAATGAGGGAGAAGACATCGGTCTGTTCCGTGTTCCGGTATTAGACAGACGTCTGCTCTTAAACCTTTTAAAGAATGCGGAAAACGGCTTCCCTGGTAGTGGATGATGCTGGACAGTTCCAGTATTACCGGGATATGACCGGAAAACTGGTGATGAAGTACGGCTGGGAGAAGGATGGCTGTTGGTACATTGCCCCCAAGGGTAAGGAAGAAAAGGAAATTCGGAAAGAGGCCGCTATGGTTCTTCTGGAAGGAAAATATCTCCAGGCCCTGGAAAGATTCTTATGGAGAATCGGAATCGCTCCGTAAGCGATGCTTACAGCAATCTGAAAAACTTCATTGTTTCTTATGAGAAGCTGGGCATGGGAGAGGGAGAACAAATCGAAACACTGGGGCTTGCCAGAGACTTCTTCCCCAAGGAAAATATCGAAGAAATCCAAACCGTTATTGGAGAGGTGCTTTCTGAAGGCTCCCTTTATGACAATTTCGGATTTTAAAAATTATTGTAATAGTTTAATGAGTCTATGCCATGTAGGTTTGGATAGGGGCACGCTTTCGCTAGCTTTCGCCACTTAGCAGTACTAACTTCGGCGTCGCTTTGCTCGCTTTCAGTAAGTACTGAAGGGCTCAGACTACCCCTTTTCCAAACCTACATGGTATAGAATTAGTAAGCTTTAAATCCATAATTTTTGAAAATGGCTAAATTTATATAAAATAAGAGTTTCGCTATATTTGAAGTGCTATAGAAATTGATATATTCTTCCATGTTGCATGTCCGCTAAAGAGGGATATATCATTTTCTATGGCAATTTTTATTATAAAATTTTTCTCCTACATATTTAAACAAATTAAAATATATAGCTAGACTTAAACTGTATGGATGTACCTAGCGAATTTATGTAAATACTATTAATTTCACGCCTATGGATATTATTTATATTTGCTTAGCTTACGGATTGTTTGTTTTTCTATATTCGTCAAAATATTTTACAAAGACAAGTTTGTCCGCCCCCAGAGAATATGATTTTGTGATGAAACATAAGCTATTAACCGTATTGTTGGTTATTTTTAGGGTTATTCATTCTGCTTTTCCTATACGATGTGTTTTCTTATTTCAATATCCCCATAATAAGCTGAATTTCACTGGTAGATAAAGCAACAGGCTCCCTCGGATAAAGCATCGGGAATACTTGCAAGAAGTAACTATTTTTTGTAAAGTATTCCTGTTTTGTTTTATAAAGAAGGGAAAGAGGAGAATGAAAGAAAAAAGTAACCGTATTGTTTCGCTGACTTCCATCTGTATTGTACTTTTTGTTTTTGGTGGCAGCGGCTTTTTTGACCGATAAGAGTCGGTGCAGAATTCTCTGGTCTTTGGTGCCACCGGTGATTGCCATTGCCTTGGCTTTAATTACCAAGGAGGTTTACAGTTCCCTGTTCTTAGGAATTTTATCCGGTGCTCTTTTATATTCCGGCTATAACTTGGAAGGGACTCTGAATCATGTATTTGTGGACGGCATTATCCATGTGCTTTCCGATGCTTGGAATGTGGGAATCCTTTGCTTTTTGGTGATTTTTAGGCATGATGGTACAGCTGATGAACAAAACCGGCGGTTCCAAAGCCTTTGGAGATTGGACGAAGAAGCATATCCGAAGCAGAAAGGGCTCTATGCTGGCTACCATTGCCTTAGGTTGCCTGATTTTTATTGACGATTACTTTAATTGCTTGACCGTGGGTTCTGTGATGCGACCGGTAACGGATCAGCACAAAATAAGTAGGGCAAAGCTGGCATATCTCATTGATACTACGGCGGCGCCGGTATGTATTATTGCGCCGATTTCCTCTTGGGCGGCAGCGGTTTCCGGCTTCGTAGAAGGGGAAAATGGAATGAAGCTCTTCGTGAAGACCATTCTTATAATTTCTACGCCCTCCTTTCTCTTTGTATGCTGATTTTTTTGGTTTTGCTTAATGTGGATTTTGGTCCGATGAAGCTTCATGAGGAAAATGCTGTAGACAGGGGTGATCTTTTTACTACGGCGGAGCGTCCCTATGGAGAAGCCACTGAGGAAGAGGGAAGAAAAGGACATATCCTGGATATGCTGGTGCCGATTTTCTCGTTGATTGTTTTCTGTGTTGTGGGAATGATTTATTCCGGTGGATTTTTCACCGGTGCAGACTTTGTTACGGCATTTTCCAAATCAGATGCTTCTACAGGATTGGTGCTTGGGTCTTTTGGTGCCTTGGTAGTGACCTTATTTTATTACTTTGGCAGAAACGCCCTTTCCTTTAATGAAGGAATGGACTGCCTGCCGGAGGGCTTTAAGCAGATGGTGCCGGCCATCTTGATTTTAACCTTTGCATGGTCTTTGAAGGCTATGACGGATAGCTTGGGAGCGAAGGAATTTGTGGCAGTGATGGTAAAGAGCAGTGCAGGTTCTGCCCTTTCCTTCCTGCCGGTATTTATTTTCCTGATTGCCATTGGCCTGGCCTTTGCCACAGGAACCTCTTGGGGAACCTTTGGAATTTTGATTCCGATTGTGGTACATATTTTTCCAGGATGTGGATACCAACATGATGATTCTTTTCCATGTCCGCCTGCATGGCGGGAGCGGTTTTGCAGGAGACCACTGTTCTCCCATATCCGATACCACCATTATGAGCTCTGCCGGAGCCCAAAGCGTTCATATCAACCATGTGCAAACCCAGTTACCCTACGCCCTTTTGGTGACCGGGGTATCCTCGATTAGTTATATTTTGGCAGGATTTTTAAAGACACCATGGTTCCCCTTGGAGATTGGTGTGGTGTTATTATTTGGTATTTTTGCTATGGATTAAGACAAGTCAGAACAGAAGCAGAGTTAAAGCCTAAGAGGCAAAACAAAGCATGAGAAAAGACTTTCCTTTCTGAAGAAGTAGGAAGGAAGAGATAAATTTGCAAAAATAGGGAGCTGTGTTTTTCACAGCCCCTTCTCTATGGGAAAAGGGTCGGATGAGAATGTATTCTCCTCCAGCCCCCTTTTTCATAGGAGATACGCTTCCCCTGCCTTTGGCAGGGAAGCTATTTTTGCTCTTCCCAATCCCTCTTCCCTCGGCAAGAAGTGGTTTTTCAAAACCACTTCTGCATATTTTAAACTATATCCCTTTAAAAATATTCTATTGACAAGTTTATGATTTACAGTTATATTGCTTTCTGAAAATTTAATTAAAATAATTTTTTAGTAAAAAGCGAAAGGAGTTCAGTATGGAATTCGAGAGATTAAAGGAAATCATTGTAGATACTTTGGCATGTGATGAGGATAAGGTTACTTTAGAGGCAGATATGCAGAAGGACTTAGAGGTGGATTCTCTTTCCTTGGTGGAGCTGCACATGGCTTTAGAGGATGAGCTGGGCGTTTCATTCCTGATGGAGAAATCGGAAAGATGCATACCGTAAAAGATATTTTTAGACTATGCAAATAACGCAAAGGCGTAAATTTATCAAGATAGAAAGACAGAAAAACAGGCGTCCTTAGGGACGCTTTTCTCAAAGAGAAGAATTGTTTCTAAAGGAAAGGTCAAGAACCATAGGAGGAAATATGAAATCACCCATTCAAAGTCTGGTAGAGCTGGTGAAAGACAGGGACTTACGGCAAAAAGCCAATAAAGATACCATGAGCGAGCTGCACCTTTAAAGGTGCCTGCAACCTTATCAGCTGTAGAAAATGCGGAAGAAGAGCACTTCATTCCCGTTGGGAAGAAAAATTACTATATTTGCCCTCATTGCGGTTCTTACAGTCCTATCGGAGCCTATTATCGCTTGAAAATGCTTTATGATCCGGGAACCTTTCAGGAGCTGGATCAGGATATGGCGGTAAAGGATCCTTTGGACTTCCCGGAGTATAGAGAGAAGGCGGAAAGCCAGGCGAAAAAAACCGGCCTGAAAGAGGCGGTGGTTTCTTCCAAGGGAAAAATCGGAGGAATTCCTGTGGTGGTATTGGTACTGGACAGCCGTTTCTTCATGGGTTCCATGTCTCAGGCGGTAGGAGAGAAGGTAACCAGAGGAATCGAAGTGGCGGATAAGGAGCAATGCCCCTTGATTATTTTCTCTGCTTCAGGAGGAGCCAGAATGCAGGGAGGGAATCTACAGCCTGATGCAAATGGCGAAGACCTCTGCGGCAGTGGAGCTTTTCTCCGAGCATGGAGGACTTTTTATCAGCTACCTGACTCACCCCACCACAGGAGGCGTAACCGCAAGTTTTGCCACCTTAGGAGATATTACCCTGGCAGAGCCCGGAGCCCTCATCGGTTTTTGCTACTCCTAGAGTTATTAGAGCAGACCATTAACAGTAAAGCTTCCCAAGGGCTTCCAGAAGAGTGAATATCTGAAAGCCACGGCTTCGTAGATAAGATTGTGGAAAGAAAAGATATGAGAGAAACCTTGATTCAGCTTTTTGAAATTACACCAGAAGTACCTAAGACATTTTTCATAGAAAAAGCTTCCGTTGCACAGTAAAAGAAAACGTTACGGAGCGGGAGAGGTCAGGGTAGAAAGATTTCAGACCAAGAAAAAGAAAGATTGAAAACAAAATTGTCGGAATCAGGAATCAAGGAGGAATATAGATGATTAAGGAAGTATTGGAAAAGACAGAAGCCTTAGAAGAGAAAATTCAGGCGCTTCTTGCGGAAGAGGAAAAAACCGAGGAAATCAAGGTTTTACAAGAGGAAAAAAAGAAGCTTTTAGACAGTTGTAAGGATTTGGAGCCGGGAGATCGGGTATTCTTGGCAAGACATCCTCGCTGTCCCCATGTGGAGGACTTCGTTTCGCCCTTTTTACAGACTTTTTTTGAGCAAAAGGGAGACCATCTTTATGATGAGGATCGCTCCATTTACGGAGGAATTGCCCGTTTTCACGGACGTCCTGTAACGGTACTGGGTCACAGAAAGGGAAGAACCGTGGAAGAAAATCTTTCCTGCAACTTCGGAATGACCTGTCCGGAGGGATACCGTAAGGCCAAAAGACTTATGGAGCAGGCGGAAAAATTTGACAGACCGATTATTACCTTTGTAGATACTCCGGGAGCTTACCCCGGCTTAGAAGCTGAGCAGCACGGACAGGGTGAGGCCATTGCGAAAAACCTTGCTTTTATGAGCTCTCTCCATGTGCCGGTGATTGCGGTGGTTACGGGAGAAGGAAGCTCCGGCGGTGCTTTGGGAATCTGCGTAGCCAATAAGATTTTGATGCTGGAAAATGCCATTTACTCTGTTCTAAGTCCGGAGGGCTTTGCGACCATTTTATGGAAGGACAGCTCCCGTGCGGCTGAAGCGGCAAAGGTCATGAAGCTTACCGCAAAGGATTTAAAGGAAGCCAATGTGGCGGATGAGGTTGTGCGGAGTCCTGGGAGGTGCCCAGGATGATCCGGAAAGTCTTTACAAGGCATTGGATCAAGTCTTGGAGAAGACTTTAGCATACTACGATGGTATGAGTCGTCATGAAATCCGTAAGGACAGACTCTCTAAGTTCAGAAACATTTAGGAAAAGAGGAATGATGGAAGGACTAAAGATACTTGACCTTTGGATCGGCTATCCCAAGCAAGAGGGTACACAATGATGACCTGGCGAAGCTGGTGGATACCAGTGACGAATGGATTTTTCCCAGAACAGGCATTCATGAAAGACGTTTTTTTGTGAAAAAGGATGAGAGTGCGGGAACCTTAGCGGTTAAAGCGGCTAAGGAGGCTGTAGCGGATGCGGGACTAAAGGGAGAAGACATCGGGGTGATTGTGGTGGCTACCATGTCTCCGGACTTCTCTACCCCGAGCCTTGCAGCCATCGTGGCAAGGGAATTGGGCACGAAAGAAGATGTTCCCATATTGGATTTGAATGCGTACGTAGCGGCTTTTGTTTACAGGGCTGGAGGTAGCCAGAGGGCTTTTTGCTCTCACCAATAAGGACTATGCCCCTGGTGGTGGGAACGGAACAGCTTTCCGATTGCTGAAAATAGAGGATAGAACCACTTCCGTCATTTTTCGGAGACGGAGCAGGAGCTGCTGTAGTAAAAAGAGATGCCAAGACTTCTCACGCTTCCTACTTGGGCTCTAAGGAGATTATTCCATTATGGCTCCCGCATTTACACGGAGCCTTTGACGGCTTCTATGAGGATGGCACGGAGAATCCGGAGAAGCTGGGAGAGGGAGTCAGTGCCGGAAAGCATGAAAAGCTGGATCACCTGGTAATGGATGGAAAGGGGGTTTTCCTCTTTGCCATTGACATCGTTCCTCATTGCATCGAGAAGGTCCTGGAAAAGACCGGAGACAGCTTGGAAACCGTGCAGCATGTGGTTTGCCACCAGGCCAATTCCAGAATCATTCGCAATGTAGTGCGACACATGAAGGCTGATCCTAAGAAGTTTTTTGAAAATATGGAGTATTTCGGAAATACCTCCGGAGCCTCCATCCCCATGGCTTTTAAAGGATATGCAGGAAAAGTGCCTTTTACATTCCGGGAGACAAGCTGGTTTTTGGTGGGCTTTCGGCTCGGGACTGACCTATGCCTCAGCAGAAATTCAGTACGAAAAAGCGTAGAGAAAGTAAAGGAAATTAAGGAGAGATTATGACCGGATTACAGGAGATTTTAGGAATTCGTTACCCCATTATTCAGGGAGGAATGGCCAATATTGCCACAGGAGCTTTTGCGGCGGCTTGTTCTGACGCGGGAGCCCTGGGCTTGATTGGAACAGGAGGCATTCGAGAGGCGGAGGGTCTTCGGAAGGAAATCCACATCCTTCGGGAAAGAACCGACAAGCCCTTTGGGGTGAATCTCATGCTGATGAATCCGGAAACCGATAAGATGGTGGAAATCTGCATTGAGGAAAAGGTACCGGTAGTAACCACCGGAGCCGGAAATCCCGGCATTTACATGGAAGCCTTTAAGGCGGCGGGAATCAAGGTGATTCCTGTGGTGCCGGCTCCCATCTTGGCGAAAAGACTGGAAAAGCTGGGAGCGGATGCGGTAATTGCGGAGGGCTGTGAGTCCGGAGGCCATATCGGAGAAATGACCACCATGACCTTGGTGCCTCAGACCGTGGATGCGGTTTCCATACCGGTGATTGCAGCAGGAGGTGTTGCGGACAATCGGCAAATGCAGGCAGTGCTTACTTTAGGAGCCTGCGGCGCCCAGATTGGTACCGCTCTTTTGGCGGCGGAGGAATGCCCCATTCATGAAAATTATAAGGAGGCGGTACTGAAGGCCTCCGGCTCCGACACCATCGTAACCGGAAGAATTGCCGGTGTACCTGTACGAGTTTTAAAGAATCAGATGAGTAGGGAATACCTAAGCCAGGAAAAGGCGGGAGCGGATAAGATGGAACTGGAAAAGTTTACTCTTGGCTCCCTTCGCAGGGCGGTTTTTGACGGAGATACCAAAACCGGATCCCTCATGGCAGGACAGACCTGCGGACAGGTCACAAAGATTCGTCCGGTGGCGGAGATTTTAGCGGATATTTGCCGGGAATTCCGGGATTTCATAAGGAGGAAAGATGAAGACAGCATTTTTTTATATGCAGGACAGGGAAGTCAGGTTAAGGGAATGGGAAAGGACTTATATGAAGCCTTCCCCGCCTTTCGAAAGGCCTATGACGAGGCGGAGCTGGACTTTGATGTAAAGACGCTCTCCTTTGAAGACCCTGAAGGGAAAATCAATGAAACCCGTTATACCCAGCCGGCTCTTTGTGGCATTTGCCCTGCAGTATGACAGCGGTTTTACGGGAAAAACGGAATCCTTCCCGACTATGCTTTTGGGACTTTCCCTGGAGAATACTCCGCACTGGAGGCGGCTTTCCGTATTTTTCCGCAAAAACAGCGGTGGAAATGGTAGCCTTCCGTGGTAAGAAGATGGAAGATACCTCAAGGAATCGAATCCTCCATGGCGGCAATCCTTGGGATGTCTGAGGAAGCTTTGGACAAGGTTTGTAGGCGAAGTAGGGGGCGCTGTGAGCCTTGTAACCCTAAACTGCCCGGGACAAATCGTTATCGGCGGAGAAAAAGAAGGCTGTGGAAGAGGTACCCAAACTGGCTTTCTGGAGGCAGGTGCAAAAAGCCATTCTTTAAAGGTTTCCGACTCTTCCATACCTCTTTTTATGAAAAGTGTGGAGAAGCACTGCGGGAGTATTTTTAAAGATATTAGCTTCGAGAGGGAACTTGCCCTGTGCTTCATAACTTCTTGGGAAGAGAAAGACAGGAAGGAGACCCAAGCGTTCCGGAGCTTTTGGTGGAACAGGTACAAAAGCCGGTGCGTATGGAAGAGGATCTTAGAAGACTTCTGACCTTGGGGTGAGAAACTTTTGTAGAAATCTCATCGGGAAAGACTATTTCCGGTTTCTTAAAGAAGACTACCAAGGATATGGGTATCGAAGATTTTGAAGTGGTAAGCTTGGAAAATAAGGAAGAGCTGGAAGCATTTTTAGAGCGTAAAAAAGCTTAGATTCCGGCTTTGGAAAGCAAAGAAAAAGGGATAAGCCTTTTCAACAAGAGTAAAGAGGGAACAATAGAAAGGACTATCCTTTTGAACGTACAAGGCGTAATGGATAGAAAGGAAGAAAGATGGCGGAAAGAGAGACTTGTCTGGTTACAGGTGCCAGTGGAGGCATCGGTGGTGCGATTGCTTTGAAAATGGCGGCGGAGGGAAGAAATGTGGTGCTCCACTACGCCGGAAATGAAGCGGCAGCCAGGGCTATAGAGGAAGAAATTCATAAAGCTTATCCTTCCGTGGAAACCCTCCTTTGCCGGGGTGATATTAGAAGGAAGAGGATGTGGAAAGAATTGTGGCGGAGGCTGTTGCCCGTTTTTCCGAAATTGAGGTTTTGGTGAACAATGCAGGAATCACAAAAGACAATCTTTTTCTGAAAATGTCTTCGGAAGACTTTGATGAGGTACTGGATGCCAACCTTCGAGGCGCTTTCTTGTTTTCCAAAGCGGTAGGGAAGCTGATGATGAAAAAGCGTTACGGCAGAATAATTCAGATTTCCAGCATTGTGGGGGTTCATGGAAATGTGGGACAGAGCAATTATGCGGCTTCCAAGGCGGGGCTTATCGGTATGTCCAAGTGCCTTGCCCAGGAGCTGGCAGGAAGAAATGTGACAGTAAATGTGGTTTGTCCCGGCTTTATTGACACGAAAATGACTGCAGGATCTGCCGGAGGCGGTGAAGGAAGAAATGTTACGGAACATTCCTATGAAGGCTTTCGGAACAGGAGAAGATGTGGCAAATGCTGTGGCCTTTTTCGCGAAAAGAGAGTCCCGCTATATTACAGGAGAAACTTTACTGGTGGATGGCGGAATGGGAATGTAGAGTGAAACCATAGAATGAAAATATAGAATGAAGCTATATAAAGTTACGATATAGAAAGAAACTATAGAGTGGCAATGTAGATCGACAATAGAGTTTGTAAAAATAGAGTGCAATCTTGATTGGAAATGGAGAATAAGAATACTATGGAGAGAAGACGTGTTGTAATTACCGGATTAGGAACAGTGAACCCCACCGGAAATTCCGTTGCTGAAAGCTGGCAGGGAATTCAGGAGGGAAAGGTGGGCATACCCATTACCGCCTTTCCGGCAGAGGACTTCAGCATTCATTTAGCCGGAGAAGTAAAGGACTTTCATCCGGAGACCGTTTTTGATAAAAGAGATTTAAAGCATATGTCCCGCTTTTTACCCAGTTTGCCATGTGGGCAGCAGAAGAGGCGGTAAAGGACAGCGGTATTGTAGGAACGCTTCCTGAGGAAGAAATCGGTTGTATCGTTTCCAGCGGAATCGGCGTCTGCAAAACTATTGAAGCAGAGCATACTCGTGGCGCTTCCAAGGGCTTTGAGCGTGTAAATCCTTCTTTATCCCTATGTCCATTTCAATATGGCGGCGGCGAAATTGCCATTCGCCATCATTTAAAGGGAATGTGCATTTGCTCGGTAACTGCCTGTGCAGGCGGCTCCAATGCCATCGGAGATGCCTTCCATAGAATCAGAGACGGTTACGAAACTGCTATGGTTTGCGGAGGAACCGAGCCACCATTTCCGAACTGGGAATAGGCGGATTTTTCCAGTATGAAGGCTCTTTCTCCTGCTTCTGAAGTCAGCAGAGGCTCCATCCCCTTCGATAAGGAGCGTTCCGGCTTCGTGATGGGAGAGGGGGCAGGCATTTTGGTGCTGGAGGAAAGAGAGCATGCTCTGAAGAGAGGGGCAAAGATTTACGGAGAAGTGCTGGGCTACGGTGCAAACTGTGATGCTCTTCCATATTACCTCCCTGCACCAAACGGAGAAGGGGAGCGGATTGCATGAAGCTTGCGTTAAAAGATGCCAATCTTGCTCCTGAAAAGATTGATTACATCAATGCCCACGGCACCTCCACCAATTTAAATGATAAGGGTGAAACCGCCGCCATCAAGACGGTTTTTGGAGAGAGAGCCTATTCTATCCCCGTATCCTCCACCAAGTCCATGACCGGACACCTTTTGGGAGGGCAGGGAGCAGTAGAGTACCATCTTCTCGTGCTGGCTTTTGAAGGATAGCTTTGTACCTGCCACCATGAATTATCAGGTAAAGGATGAGGAGCTGGATCTGGACTATGTACCAAATCAGGGAAGAAAGCAGGAGCTGCACTACAGCCTTTCCAATTCCTTTAGGTTTTGGCGGTCACAACGCCACTCTGGTTTTCGGAAAAGCAGAGTAGTTTCTACTAATACAAACCCATCGGCGGGGAAGCTGCCGGTGGAATTTTTAGAGGAGGTCAATATGCCTAAGTTAAACATTGAAGAAATCAAAGCCATTATTCCCCACCGTTATCCTTTTTGCTGATTGATGAAATTCAAGACTACGAAGGGAGAATTTGCGGTGGCAAAGAAATGCGTCACCATCAACGAGCCCTTCTTTCAGGGACATTTTTCCTTCCCTATCCGGTAATGCCCGAGTTTTGATTGTGGAAGCTCTACCAGACCGGAGCGGTGGCTCTTTTGGCTCTTCCGGAAAAATAAAGGAAAGATTGCTCTTTTTGGGGGAATCAAGAATTGTAAGTTCAAGAAGCAGGTTCGTCCCGGAGACGTGTTGGAGCTTAGTTGTCGGGTTGTGAATCGAAAGGGCCCTGTAGGAATAGGAGAGGCGGAAGCCAGGTGGATGGAAAAACTGTGGTGAAGGCGGAATTGACCTTTGCAGTGTAGTAGAGCTTTATGCACTATTGAGGAAAAGAGGTCGCTAAAAAGTAGATATGGTTTTCCCACAGTGCCGGCTGAAAGCGGGCACGCTCCCGCTAACTTCGCCTACCAGGGGTACTAAGCTTCAAGCTTCGCCCTGCTCGCTTTCAGCAAGTACCCGGGGCTCAGATTACCCCGCTTTTCAGCCCGGCACTGCCGGAAAACCCCGGACTATCTTTTGAAGCATTCTTTTCCGTAGTACATAAAAGCGAAGGAAGGAATTTTAGGGGATCTGAGCGCTGCTTTGAAGTCGTGCCGAAAGAAGAAAGGAAACAGAGAAACTTGGAGTACCTTTTGCGACACCGGCGAAAGAACAAGAGACTCTTTATCCTCTGAATATTCTATAAAATTTCACTCATTAGATGAAATGAATTTTTATTTACCTGTTTTTAATGTTACTCGTTCTGAACTTCTGGACCGACATGGATGGAATTATATTGTCGAACAGCATTTCCGGTACAGGCTTCCGATGAGGGCAATCTGAGCCCGTCAGCACTTACTGAAAGCGACATAGCGAAGCTTGAAGTTAGTACTGTTACGAAGGCGAAGTTAGCGGAGCGTGCCCGAAGAGGAAGCTGTATCGCAGAAATGCGTAGCTTATTATCCTTTAACACTACCGGAGTTCAGAAGAGAACCATTAAAACCCTTATATAAAATCATTTTATTACAGTTTTGAAATTTTATAGAAAAATTTCTTATAACCCTATAGGCAAATACAAGATTTTCTGTTAAAGTTTAACAAGTCACAGTCTACTTATTTCAAGAAGAGAGAATGCTATGTTTAGTGAATCGATTATTGAGTTGTACAACAAGTTTCGAATTTATTTTTATATGCAGGTGTTTGCGAAATTCGAAAGAGAGATGCCAGTCTGACCACTGTAGAAAAGCTATAGCATTGAATGTATCAAGGCTCTGGGAGAGCCGACGGTACAGGAATTTGCCATTATGATGGAATTTCGCTCCCTAATGCCGCCTATAAGGTGAATGCCTTTAGTGCAGAAGGGCTATCGAGAAAATTCAGGATGAAAATGATCGAGAGAGTTCCATCTTCGCCCCACGAAGAAGTTTTGGGATTATTATAATGTTTCCTACAGTTATGTAAAGACTGTAGAAGCTCGTTGTAAGAAGCGTTTCAGCAAGGAGGATTTGGCAAAAGTTTGAAGAGATGGTAAAGATTATTACCACAGAGCTTATGCCTGAGCTGGATACCAGGAAATTTACCAAAACAGGATTTGAAAACCACGTCAGCATCGGTGAAGTGGAAGAGTAAAAAGTAACGAAACAATCGTAAAAGTCCCCTTTACTAGAGTCACTTTGGGGATATTTTTTGAAAAATCCCGTATTTCTCGGAAAGGAATTGCTCTTGCGAGCAGGGTGAGCCTATGATAATATAAATCGGTATATGCCCGAGCGATGGGAGTAACCGGAAAACTTCGGAGAAAAACAGGGATATAGAGGAAATCTGGTGAAACATTTTTCCTTTTTCCGAGGAGAAAAAGCGTTTCACCAAATTCGATTGTAAAGGAAGTAGAAGATGAACAAGAAATCAAATGCAGTGCTACGGCTTATAGGAATCCTCCTGTGACTCATAGCTTTTTGCGTTTTGGGATACCTGAACGCAAAAACATTAGTTGGGATTGGACCTGAACGGTGGTGTGTCCATCACCCTACCAAAACCGTGGAAGAGAATCCTCACCGCCGAGCAGATGAGTGACACGGTGTATAAGCTTCAAATGAAAGCTCAGAGCTATTCCACAGAGGCGCAGGTATATCAGGGAAGGAAAGAATCGTATCAATATTGATATTCCCGGAGCTACCGATGCCAATGAAATTTTGGCGGAGCTTGGAGAGCCGGGTACCCTGCAGTTTGCGGATGAGGATGGCAATGTTCTTCTTACCGGTGACGATGTAAAAACAGCTACTGTGGAATGACCAACCAGAACAACAATCGTGAATATGTGATTGAGTTGCATTTTACAGAGGCAGGTGCGACAAAAATTTGCGGAAGCCACCAAGAACAATGTGGAAAGCGTATCTTCATTATCTATAATAATGAAGTCATTTCCTCCAAATGTTAAAGAAGCGATTACCGGCGGACAGGCTAGCATCAGTCCCATCGAAAGCTATGAGCAGGCGCAGAAGATTGCTTCTACCATTCGTATCGGTGCTTTGCCGGTTAGCCTGACAGAGCTTTCGTTCCAATGTAATCGGTGCCACCTTGGAGTGCGGAAGCGATTTCACCCTCTTTGCAGGCTGCGGCTATCGGTATTGCATTGGTTATGCTTTTCATGCTTTGTGTTTATCGTATCCCCGGTCTTGCGGCATCTTTGAGCTCTTTTCATGTATGTGGGCTGAAATGGTGCTGATGCATACTGCAGTTACCCTGACTTTGCCGGGTATTGCCGGAATTATTCTATCCATCGGTATGGCGGTGGACGCCAACGTTATTATCTTCACCAGAATTAAAGAAGAAATTGGTGCCGGAAATTCCGTGGATAAGGCGATTAAGTCAGGATTTGAAAGACTTTGTCTGCAATTTTTGGACGGTAACATCACTACTTTGATTGCGGCGGCAGTGCTGTATGTCCGTGGTTCAGGAACCGTAAGGGCTTTTGCAAACCACCCTTTACTATCGGTATTATCATTTCTGATTACCGCACTTTTGTAACCAGAGGATTATTAACTCGTCGCTTTTGGGAGCTACAAACCCAAGCTCTACGGTATTAAGAAGGAAACCAAGGTAATCAACTTTATCGGTTTCAGAAGAATTGCCTACAGCATTTCTTCCTTAGTAATGATTAGGGATTCATTTTTCCTGGCAATGAATAAGAAAAATACCGAGATATCTTTAACTATGACCTGACTTTAAGGGAGGTTCCTCCACTACAATTACCTTCGATAAGGATTTGTCCATGAAGGAGATAGATGAGTGAGGTGATTCTCTGTTTACTGCGGCTACCGGAAATGCTCCACCCAGGCTGCTAAGGTTGCGGGGAACCAATGAGGTTATTATTAAGACCAGAACCATGACCACCGAGGAAAGAACCAAGCTGTATGACAGTCTTCAGGAGAGTTCTCCATTTCCGAGGATAAGATTGTTACCGAGAACATTTCCGGTGCGGTTTCCACAGAAATGAAGAAGGATGCGGTTTGGGCTTTTGCTGATTGCTATCTTCTGTATGCTGATTTATATCTGGATTCGATTGGCAGACATTAAGTTTGCCTCCGCTTCCGTACTACTTTGTCTCATGACGTATTGATTACCGTTACTTTTTATGCGGTGCTTCGATGGGCGGTGGGCTCAAACTTTATTGCCCTGCATCTTAACCATCGTAGGATATTCCATTAACGCTACCATCGTTATCTTTTGACCGTATCCGTGAGAATTTACACAACGGTACCAAGAAGAAGGGATTGGAATATGTGGTAAATGAGGCGATTTCAGTACGGTAACTCGTTCAATCAACACCCTCACTGACTACCTTTATTTCCGTATTTGTGCTTTTACATCTTCGGAGTAAAGCTCCATTAGAGATTTCACCCTGCCCCTTGATGGTGGGTATTGTAGCCGGCGCTTGGTCTTCCGTATGTATTGCGGAATCGCTTTGGTTTGATTTTTGTGATTCTTTCCAAGAGAAAGAAGGAACAGCTTAGCAAGAAATAGAAAAGGAAAGGTGACTCATGGCAGCTGCCAAAATGAAATATGAAATCAAAGGGCAGGTGAAGAGCCAAGTCTGCCCATGTGGAAACCGTCCATGGTGTGATAGAAACCCCGGTCTTTATGAATGTGGGTACTGTGGCGCCATCAAGGGTGGGGTATCCACGATGATCTTCGTTTGGTGCATACACAGGTGGAGTTGTCCAACACCTATCATCTCCATGTGCGAACCGGAGACAAGGTTATCCGGGAGCTGGGTGGCTTACACAGGATGATGAATTGGGACAAGCCTATCCTTACCGATTCCGGCGGTTTTCAGGTTTACAGTCTTACTCAAAAACCGGAAGGAAAATTCGGGAAGAAGGGTGGAATTTCGCTCCCATATTGATGGAAGAAGGATTTTTATGGGACCGGAGGAATCCATGCAGATTCAGTCCAACTTAGGGCTCTACCATTGCCATACTTCTGACGAGTGTCCGCCACTTTGGCGGAGCGGGGATTATATTCTTCCTTCCGTGGAGAGAACCACCCGTTGGCTTCTTCGTTGTCAGGCGGAGATGGATCGTTTGAACAGCCTGAAGATACCCTGAATCCTAAGCAGATTCTCTTTGGGATTAATCAGGGAGGGGTTTTTGGAAGATATTCGTATCGACCATGCCAAGCGTATTACGGAGCTGGATTTGAAGGCTATGCAGTTGGCGGTCTGTACCGTGGGAGAAAGCCATGAGGATATGTACCGGATTTTGGATGCGGTGGTTCCTCATTTGCCCCGGCATAAGCTCTACTTACCTTATGGGGGTAGGAACTCCGGAAAAATATGATTCAGGCTGTGGATCGGGGAATTGACTTTTTCGATTGTGTCTTCCCAGCAGAAACGGAAGACATGGTCATGTGTATCATGCCACCGGAAAAGCTGAATCTGGAATCTGGCTTATGAAAAGGATATGCGTCCCATTGAAGAGGGCTGTGATTGCCCGGCTTTGTAAAGGATTCGAAAAAGAGGACGGAACGTATACCGGGGGTTATTCCAGAGCGTATATCCGTCATCTTTTAAAGGCGAAGGAAATGCTGGGAATGCGGCTTTGCGTTTTACATAATCTTTCCTATTACAATCGCCTGATGGTGGAAATGCGTAACGCCATTCGGGAAAATTGTTGGGAAAGCTGGAAGACGGAAGCCTTATATAAACTAAAAATACAAAACTCCTAAGGGAGAAGATTTGACAAAAGAAAAGGAGATACATTATGGCAGGAATGGGAGCAGTAGGTTGGATTATTTATGCGGTAGTGATTATTGCCATGTTCTATTTTTTGGGTGTTCGTCCTCAGCAGCAGGAAAAGAAAAAACTGCAGGACTTGATGAGCTCCCTTGCTGTGGGAGATACGGTTCTTACCAGTTCGGGATTTTACGGTGTCATCATTGACCTTACCGAGGATACGGTAATCGTAGAGTTCGGCGGAAACAAGAACTGTCGTATTCCGATGCAGAAGACAGCCATCGTTCAGATTGAGAAGGCTTCCAACTAAGGCTTTGATCGAGAGAAGAGCAGATTTTGTTTTACAGTTAAAAATACTTATTCTTCTGTTTAGGAAGAATAAGATGTTTTACAAAAATAGAAAGAAGGAAAATGATGAGGAAGACCCTGGTTTTACTTTTTGGGGGACAGTCTACAGAGCATGAGGTTTCTTGTCGCTCTGTGCTCACGATTAAGAGGGCGGTAAATCAAGAAAAGTACAAGGTGCTTTTGTATCGGTATTACGAAATCGAGGGAATGGATTCCGGTGGAGAAAGAAGAAGCCATTGAAGACGGAAGCTGGAAGGAAAGTGCAGAGAGCCATGATTCTTCCGGACGCAAAGCTTTCTTCCGTGCTTTTTCTGGGGAAAAACGGAGAAAGTCACTTGGAAAAAATTGATGTAGTCTTTCCGGTGCTTCATGGTAAGGACGGAGAAGACGAACCATTCAAGGACTTTTTGGAGATTGCCAGAATTCCCCTATGTGGGCTGCGAGGGTACTTTCCTCTGCGATTTCTATGGATAAGGTTTATACTAAGATGGCGGTGGAAAAGCCTTTGGCAAAGATTGGCGTTCGACAGGCTAAGGATATCTCTTTTGTGCGAAGCCAGTGGGAAAATCAGGAGAAGATTATTTCCAAGGTGGAAGCTGCTCTTTCCTATCCTGTGTTTGTAAAGCCTCCAATGCAGGCTCTTCCTGCGGCGTAAGTAAGGCAAAAAGATAGAGATACCTTTAAAGAAGGCGGTGGAAAATGCCCTTTCGGTGGATAGAAGAGTCTTGGTGGAAGAAAGCATTACAGGAAGAGAACTGGAATGTGCAGTATTCTCCGGAAAAGAAGGACAGGTAGAAAGCTCCTCTGTGGGAGAAATTCTTGCGGCAGCAGAGTTCTACGATTATGACGCCAAATATAATAATCCGGATTCCAAGACGGAACTCCATCCGGATATCACCGGGGAGATTGAAGAGAAAATCAGAAAGGCGGCTGAGACGGTCTTCTTAGCGGTGGACAGCTTCTCTCTCTCCAGAGTGGATTTCTTCTTGTCCGGAGAAGAGGTGATTTTAATGAAATCAATACTATGCCGGGCTTCACTTCTATTTCCATGTATCCCATGCTTTTTAAGAAAAAGGGATATTCCATAGAAGAGCTGGTAGAGAAACTTCTAGAGTGCTTTTCATAGACCTTAAGAATTTCATAAATAATTATTTCCGTGGACTTTAAACTTTTTGCAAGATTGTGCTATACTAAGTACACAATCAATTTGATTTTAAATGTTTGATTTCCATTCTCCTAGGGGCTCTGTATATGCACGTAGGGATCCTATTATATTGTCTTTATTGTCGTAAAGAAAAAGTTATGAAAAAGAAAGCTGTGACTGAGGTAAGAGATTAAGATGAAGGTCAAAATGACTATGCATACCAGGCAAAAATATGACGGGGACTTGGACAGCTTCGTACTGGAGCATTCCGGTGTACTGATGCAAAGAGGAGAGCAGTTTCTTCTCAGCTATTTTCAAGAGGGAGTACACCATGGCATGAAGTTATATCCGACGGAAGGTCGTCTGGAAATTATACGAAACTGGAAGGAAGAGGAGAAACTTTCTCTATGAAGGAGGCGTCCGTTGGAAAGTGGACTATGAAACGGAGGTAGGCGTTCTGCCCTTGGAGTTTGATACGGCAGAGGTGGATTTTTCGAAATGTCGACTTTTCTCGGGAATAGGAGAAATTCGTCTCTATTACACACCCTTTCAGTTTGGGCAAAAGGTGGCGGAGACAGAACTCTCCATTGCAATTTCGCCCTATTCGGAGTAAAATGTAAACGTTTCTTTGCAAAAATAAGCACAATAATTTGTAGACTTGGAAATGAGGTGTTCATGGTACTGGCAATTGCTCCACAAAGCATTATTTCGATTTTATTGGTAATTTTGATTTTTGCTTTTCATCGTATTAATAGCTTTATATTTTATGGGAAGACGTTTGCAGGAAAAAGCAGGCTGCGCAGCAACCCATGATTGAAGCCAATACCATGGAAGTTTCCATGTTGATTATTGATAAGAAGAAGCTGAGTGTGAAGGCAGCTGTTGCGGCAGGCTTTGCCGGAGCAGGTGGAGAAGGAGCTTCCTTCTATCTTCGCTTTTCAAAGCTTCCCATTGTTAAGGCAAAGAGTGGACTCGAAGGTATTAGCTCTTATGGCGGATCCCAATGTATGTGAGGTGCTTCCTGTAAAGAAGGAAGCAAAGTGTGCGGTATCCGGAATCTATATTCGCTCTATCAAGTCTGTACGAGGCGGATTGGTACCTGAAGCGCCAAAGAAAAAGGCTTTTTCGCCAACTTAAGAAAGAAGGCGAAGACGCTGTGAAGAAGCAACAAAGCAAAAAGAAGTAAGGAATATAAAAGTAGAAAATAAGAAAAAGCCGGGTTTTACGAGAAAGAATTAACTTTGTATTTTTTTCTGGAGGAGAGTTTTGGAATCAGGGGTAATCTGAGCCCTGTTGGCACTTATGAAAAACAAAGGAACTGAGTTTTTCGCTTAGTGTTACCCACGTGGCGAGGTTAGCGAAAGCGTGCCCCTGTTCCAAAAAGTCTCAACAGAAAAAGAGACAAAACAGATAGTTTTTCTCATAAAACCTAGCTTTTTTTTCTTTTGAAATGTTTCGCTGAAAAGCGTAAAGAGCCATATTTCTCCTTGACAGAAAAAGGTAAAGAATGGTAGTATGAAGTTTGCTTATTTTACTGGTAGGGGGATAATCTCTGCCTATTTTTCGTCCAAAGGAAGAAAAATGTCAAAGAAAAGTGAACGTATCGTCAACTAATCCATAAATTAAAGGAGTTTCCCGAGTTGTTTTAAGCAGATTATAATACTAAAGGCAAATTGGGACAAGTTTTATTGTGGATTCTTAGCAAAGAGATGAGATATATCTCGGATATTAGGGGTGAACGGTCGATGAAAAAGCAAAATGCATCCGGTGCAAACCGGAAAAGAATCTCAGAATGACTTTTCTCTCGAGCAAAGAAGTTCTGGAAATGCCAAACCTCATTGAAATCCAAAAGGATTCTTATGAATGGTTTTTGCATGAAGGCTTGAGGGAGGCCTTTGATGATATCTCTCCCATCCAGGACTTTGCAGGACATCTTAGCTTGGAGTTTGTGAACTTCAAACTGGCTAGGAAGAGGCAAAGTACAGCATAGAAGAGTGTAAGGAAAGAGATGCAACCTATGCAGCTCCCTTAAGGTTAAAGTTCGCCTCTTTAATAAGGATAAGGAAGAAATCAATGAACATGAAATCTTCATGGGTGACCTTCCTTTAATGACAGAGAACGGCTCCTTCGTCATCAACGGTGCGGAAAGAGTTATCGTTTCTCAGTTGGTGCGTTCTCCGGGAATTTATTATGGGGTAGACCATGATAAGGTAGGTAGGAGCTTTACAGCAGTACCGTAATTCCAAATCGTGGTGCCTGGATTGAGTACGAAACAGACTCCAATGACGTATTCTTTCGTTCGTGTAGACAGAACCAGAAAGGTACCGGTTACTGTCTTTATTCGTGCGCTTGGGGTAGGTTCCAACAAGGATATTCTTGATTTATTCGGAGAAGATCCAAAGCTCTTAGCTTCTATCGACAAAGATCCTTCTGAAAATTACCAGGAAGGTCTCTTAGAGTTATACAAAAAAATTCGACCGGGAGAACCGCTTTCCGTTGACTCCGCCCAATCCCTATTGAACTCCATGTTTTTGGACCCAAGACGCTATGATTTAGCCAAAGGTGGGACGATACAAGTTCAACAAGAAATTACATTTTCAGAACAGAATCACGACCATGTATTGGCTGAGGCTGTTTATGCACCGGAGACCGGAGAACAGCTGGCTGAGGCAGGTGCAACCGTTAGCCAGGAATTGGCGGAGCAGATTCAGAATGCCGCTGTTCCCTTTGTTTGGATTGACGGACCTACAAGAACCGAGAAGGTGCTTTCTTCCATGCAGGTGGATATTAAGGAGTGGATTCCCGCTTCCATCAATCCTGAGGAGTGCGGCATCAATGAATTAGTATTCTATCCTGCCTTAAAGGAGCTTTTAGCTTCCGTGGAAGGACAGGGAGAGGATGCACTGAGAGATGGGATTCGTAAGAACATCCACAGCCTGATTCCAAAGCATATTACTAAGGAAGATATTTTTGCTTCCATTAACTATTTACTGAATCTGGATGAAGAAATCGGCACAGTGGACGATATTGACCATCTGGGAAATCGTCGTATTCGTGCCGTTGGAGAGCTTTTACAGAACCAGTATCGTATCGGATTGTCCCGTATGGAAAGAGTAGTAAAGAGAGAATGTCCACCCAGGATATTGATGAAATTACTCCTCAATCCTTAATCAATATTAAGCCCGTAACGGCAGGTAAAGAAATTCTTCGGTTCTCTCAGCTGTCTCAGTTCATCACCAGAACAACCCGCTTTCCGAGCTTACCCATAAGAGAAGACTTTCCGCATTGGGGATCAGCGGTCTTTCCAGAGATCGTGCAGGTTTCGAGGTGCGAGACGTACCTATACCCACTGACGGAAGAATGTGTCCCTATCAGAGACCCTGAAGGACCGAACATCGGTTTGATTAACTCCTTGGCTTCTATGCAAGAATTAATGAGTACGGCTTTATCGAGGCGCCTTACTTAGTGGTAGATAAGACCGATCCATACGCAATCCGGTGGTTACCAATCAGGCGGTATATCTTGCTGCAGACGAGGAAGACCAGTTCTAGTGGTTTGCTCAGGCGAATGAGCCTTCTGGATGAGGAAGGACATTTTAAGCATGATAACGTTTCCGGTAGATATCGGATCAGACTTCGCTTTTCCCTAAAGACCAGTATTGATTTAATGGACGTATCCCCGAAGATGGTATTCTCGGTAGCGACTCCATGATTCCTTTTCCTGCAAAACGATGACGCGAACCGTGCCTGATGGGATCCAACATACGCAGCGTCAGGCGGTGCCACTTTTGATTACCGAATCTGCAGTGGTGGATACCGGTATGTCCAGCAAGGCGGCGGTAGACTCCGAGCCTGCGTAGTGCGAAGAACAGTGGAGGTTACTCTTTCTTCCTCTGCAAGAATCTTTGATTAAGAGATAAGGACGGAGGAATTGACGAGTATAAGCTGATGAAGTTTATGCGTAGTAACCCCAGTAACTGTTAGTAACCAAAAGCCCATTGTCAATACCCATGACAGGGGTAGAGGCAGGGGATGTTATTACAGACAGTCCTTCTACAAAGGACAGCGAGATTGCCTAGGAAAGAACGCTTTAATCGTTTATGACTTGGGAAGGTTACAACTACGAGGACGTGGTTTTACTTTTCCGAGCGTTTGGTACAAAACGATGTTTACACTCCGTTCATATTGAAGAGTATGAGTGTGAAGTAGCAGAGATACAAAGTTAGGACTAGAAGAAATTACCTCCGACGTTCCCGGTGTAGGTGATGATGCCTTAAAGAATCTGGACGAAAGAGGAATTATCCGTCATCGGTGCGGAGGTTCGTGCCGGAGATATTCTGGTAGGTCGTGTAACCCTGAAGGAGAGACGGAATTAACTGCCGAGGAGCGTTTGCTTCGTGCCATCTTCGGTGAGCAAGAGAAGTAAGAGATACCTCCTCAAAGGTACCTCACGGTGCTTACGGAACCGTTATTAACACCATGGTTTATACCGAGAGAATTCCGACGAGTTGGCTCCCGGGAGTTTCCCAGTCCGTTCGTATCTATATCACTCAGAAGAGAAAAATCGGTGTGGGAGATAAGATGGCGGGACGTCACGGAAACAAGGTAGTAGTTTCCGCGTGCTTCCTGTAGAGGATATGCCATACCTGCCAAAACGGTCGTCCCTTGGATATCGTATTGAATCCTTTGGGTGCCTTCCCGTATGAATATCGGACAGGTCTTGAGTTACATCTTTCCTTAGCGGCAAAGGCGCTAGGGCATTGATGTTTCTACGATCTTTGACGGTGCAACCGAGGGTGGATATTCAGCAGACCCTCTTTTTACTGGCAAATGATTATGTAAATCTTTCTTGGGAAGAATTTTCCGAGAAGCATAAGGAAGAGTGGATCCGGAAGTATATGCTTACTTGGGCGAGCATCTTGACCACCGTAAGGAATGGCAGGGATGTGCCTATCGGCATTGACGGAAAGATACAGCTGAGACGGAAGAACCGAGAGAAATTTTGACAGTCCTACTTTCCATCGGCTTCATGCATTATTTGAAACTCTCACCACCTGGTAGACGATAAGATTCATGCCCGTTCCACTCGATCTGTACTCCATGAGTTACTCAGCAGCCTCTGGGAGGTAAAGCCCAGTTCGGTGGACAGTTTCGGAGAGATGGAGGTTTGGGCTTTGGAGTACTACGGTGCAGCGTATACCCTGCAGGAGATTCTGACCATGAAGTCCGATGATGTGGCATACTGCGTAAAGACCTACAGAAGCAATCATCAAGGGACAAAACATTCCGGCGCCGGGAGTACCCGAGTCCTAAGGTTCTTTTTACAGGAAAATGCAGGCTCGTGTTTGACATGAGAGTGCTGGATGAGAATCAGCAGGTGGTAGAGATTACAGAAGATCTTTACGATGCAAATCAGATATGCACAGACTCTTATCCAGCGGTGACTATCGTCAGGATAAGCAGGAAAACTTCGGAGCCTACGGCTATACCAAGCAGGAATTCCAGGATGGAGAGCTGGTGGATGCTGAGGAAAATGAAGAGAGCTGAAGAGGATGACTCTAGAAGAGCTGGATCAGGATGATTTTTATTCCTTTAGCTTCCGACTTCGGTGATGATGGTGATAACGAGTAGAGGAGGAAAAATGGCAAACTTTCAAAAAGTGGAAATGAGCCGGTACAATTTGATTCCATAAAATTGGTTTGGCTTCCCAGAAAAATTCTGGACTGAGCCCCATGGAGGAAGTAAAGAAGCCGAAACCATTAACTATAGAACCCTGAAGCCGGAGAAGGACGGATTATTCTGCGAAAGAATTTTCACCGGTAAAAGGACTGGGAGAATGTCACTGGAAAATATAAGAAGATTCGCTGCAAAGGGTGTGATTTGTGATCGTTGTGGTGTAGAGGTTACCAAGTCTCTCTGTACGTAGAGAGCGGATGGGGTACATCGCCTTTAGCGGCTCCCGTATCCCACATTTGGTACTTCAGGAATTCCTTCCGTATGGGACTTATTTTTGGATATCAGTCCCAGAATTCTGGAAAGAGTTCTGTATTTTGCCTCCCGTGGTTCTGGATCCCATGGAAACAGGATTAAACTATAAGGATGTGCTTTCCGAGAAGGAATATAGAGATGCCGTGAGAGCAGTACGGTTACGGCAACTTCAGAGTAGGAATGGGCGCGGAAGCGGTATATGAGCTAGCTTTCCAACATTGATCTGGAGAAGGAATATACCGACCTTCGTGCGGAACTGGACAGTGCTTCCGGACAGAAGAGAGCCCATATCGTAAAGCGTTTGGAAGTGGTGGAAGCCTCGTTCCTCCGGAAATAAGCCGGAGTGGATGATTCTATCCCACCTTCCCGTAATTCCTCCTGATTTACGTCCTATGGTACAGTGCTGGATGGCGGACGTTTTGCTACCTCCGACTTAAAATGACCTGTATCGTAGAATTATCAATAGAAACAACCGTCTGGCAAGACTCTTGGAGCTTGGAGCACCGGAAATTATCGTGCGAAACGAGAAGAGAATGTTACAGGAGGCGGTGGATGCCCTGATTGACAACGGTAGAAGAGGATGTCCGTAACCGGTCTCCGGGAAACTGTGCTTATAAAAGTCCTTTCCGATATGTTGTGAGGTAAGCAGGACGTTTCCGTCAGAACCTTTAGGAAAGCGTGTGGATTACTCCGGACGTTCCGTAATCGTAGTGGACGGGAATTACAGATTTATCAGTGCGGTGTCCTAAAGGAGATGGCTATCGAGCTTTTTAAGCCCTTCGTTAGTGAAGGAGCTGGTAAGAGAACAATGTCTCATAACATTAAGAATGCCAAGAAGATGGTGGAAAGACTGGATCCATTGGTTTGGGACATCTTGGAGGATGTTGATTAAAGAGCACCCAGGGTTATGCAGAACCGTGCCCCTACCCCTGCACCGTTTGGGAATTCAGGCTGAGCCGATTCTGGTGAGAGGTAAGGCGATTAAGCTTCACCCGCTGGTATGTGCGCATTCAATGCGGACTTCGATGGAGACCAGATGGCGGTCCACCTTCCTTTAACACAGGAAGCACAGGCAGAGTGCCGTTTTATGTTGCTTTCTCCCAACAACCTTTTTAAAAGCCTCTGACGGTGATGTGGTTTGCGGTACCTTCTCAGGATATGGTACTGGGTGTGTATTATTTAACCCAGGAAAGGAGGGAGACAAGGAGAGGGAATGCTCTTCAAGTCTATCAATGAAGCTATTTTTGGCTTATGAGAACCACTATGTAACCCTTCATGCGAAGATCCGTTGTAAGGTAAAGAAGGAATTCTTACAGGAAGACGGTAGCGAAAAGAAGAAGAAGGTGTAGTTGAGACCACTGTAGGAAGACTTCTCTTCAATGAGATTATTCCCAGGATTTAGGACGTATTGACCGTTCTTTAGCGAGAATCGTTTCTTCCGGAAATCACTGCTCTGTGAAAGAAGAAGAATCTAAAGCAGATTCTGGAAAGGTAATGGATGTGCATGGGGCTATGCAGACCGCTTTAACGTTGGATGATAATGAGTCCATCGGTTACAAGTTCTCTACAAAGCGGCAATGACCGTATCCATCCACGATATGACCGATTCGAGACCAAGGAAACTCTCTTGGAAGAGGCACAGAGACTGTGGATAGAATTGCCAAGAACTTCGCAGAGGTTTGATTACTGAAGAAGAGCGTTGCAAGGAAGTTATCGAGACCTGAAGAATACTCGATGAACAGCTTACCCATGACCTCTGTACAGGACTGGATAACTACAACATACTCTTCATGATGGCTGACTCGGAGTCCCGTGGATCCGATAAGCAGATCAGCAGCTTGCCGGAATGCGTGGACTGCTGGCGGATACAACTGGTGAGACTATCGAACTTCCTATTAAGTCCACTTCCGTGAAGGTCTGGATGTATTGGAGTACTTTATCTCCGCTCACGGAGCACGGTGACTTTCCGATACCGCTCTTCGTACAGCGGACCCGGATACTTAACAAGACGTTTGGTAGACGTATCTCAGGATTTGATTATCCGTGATCTGGATTGCTCCTGAGGGAAGAAGGACGCATTCCTTCCTTGGAAATTACAGAGCTCTGACGGACAGGAAAAAGATTGAGTCCTTGCAGGAGAGAATCACCGGTACCGTTATGTAGCTGGAGGATATCGTGATCCGGAAACCGGAAATATGATCATTCAAGGCGAACCGCATGCATCTGAAGAGAGCTACAGGTTAGTGGATGCTTAAAATCAGTTGGGCAGAAGAGTCCATTCGTATTCGTACCTGTTTCTGACCTGCCGTTCAAGTCCGGTATCTGCGAAAGTGTTACGGAGCAAACTTGGCAACAGGAAAGCTGGTTGAGGTGGAGAGGTAGCAGGAACCATCGCTGCACAGTCATCGGAGAACCGGGAACGCAGCTGACCATGAGGAACCTTCACACCGGAGAGTGTGGCAGGTGAGATATCACCAAGGTCTTCCCCTGTGTAGAGGAGTTGTTCGATACCAGAAAGCCTCAGGGACTGCCAGTTCTCATGGAGATTCCGGGTGTTGTAGAAATTCGTGACACCAAGAAGAAGAGAGAGGTTATCGTAACTCGACAACGAAAAGCTGAGTCAAGACTTGCCTTGATTCCTACGGATCTCGTTTAAAAGGTTACAGATGGACAGTTCTGAGCCGAGATGTATTAACCGAAGTCCCATCAACTCATCGATCTTCTTAAGATTAAGGGTGTTAAGGCTGTCGCGAATACCAGATTTTCGGAGAGTGCAGAGGATATCGTTTACAGGGTAGAAATCAACGATAAGTATACTGAGATGATTGTGCACCAGATGATGAAGAAAGAGCGTGTCAATGAAGCAGGAGATTCTCGCTTATCCTGGGAACCACTGTAGATCGATTGACACGAAGATGAAAATGAGACTCATTGCAGAAGGAAAGGTACCCTGCAGAAGGAAAGAGAAACTATGTTTGGAGAATTACAGCGCTTCCTTTGGCTACCGATTCTCATGTCTGACAGCATCCTTCCAGGAGACCACAAAAGTTCTTACAGAAGCGACTATCAACGGTAAGATTGACCATCTCTATCGGTTTGAAGGAAAACGTTATATCGGTAAGCTGATTCCTGCGGTACAGGAATGCGTCCTACAGAAACGTTAAGCTTTCCACCGACAAGGAGGAAGTAGGATGACACTACCGACGTGCTTATGGAGGTTAACGAACCCCTGAGCAGAAGAGATTTTGATGCGGATCCAGGGATTATCCGGATTATCCGCAGCCTAAGAGCAATCAAAGAGGGCGAAAACGAATTATAAACTTAGTTTTACGCAGGGAGCGAAATGCCTCTCTTTTTACAATTTGAAGGAGTCTTGTAAGACACAACTATCATACGCATGGGTCATGAGTGGGTATCTGAGCCTCGTCGGTACCGAAAAACAAAAGGGAACTGAAGTTTTTTCGCTTAGTACGTTACGAGGCGAAGTGCGCGACAGGCCCTAAACCAGACCTATACTGTATGAAAGGATCGAAAAGATTTTCAGAGATATGTACCAAATTCTTCTTTTACCGTTTATAGGTAGAGAGAAGAATATTGCAGTATTTTCTGGTCAACGAGATACCGCATACTGCGCCGGTGATACTCGTTAAGAAGGAAAAGACGACCTGCAAGATCAGGGCATAAGCCAAGGAGAGAAATGCATGAGAAGAAAAGAGAAAATATCTGTTGGCAATAGGATAGTGCAGCGCCATTTTATCCGCAGGAGTATTGACAGCTCAGTGGAGCGAGAAAAGACAAGCTTAGTAGAGTGATAACTCTATTAAGAGGGAGTATGGGAGGCAGAGGCTGAAGATCTGATAGGCAGCTTTTGCAGGAGCACAGGTGGCAAAATCCAATGCCGAAAAGGATTCTGTAGTTACTCAAGGAAAATGAAGTTCTGGAATCCTCAGGGAGAAGCCGCTGAGGAGACCGTTCGGAAGTACAACTCTGATTCCAATACGCCTGATTCCATTACTCCTGATGTTGGGGAGGATCCCAATGTTCAGATTTCGAGAGGTCGTACTGTGAATATGAAATCGATAGAAGGATATTCCGAAAAGCAAAGGCGCTTGAGAAAAAGTAAGCAATGTCCCGGCTATATGAATAGAGGATTTTCAGGATAATGACAGCTATAGACTAGAAGAATGTATTTTACCATTCGTATTCCAGGATAAGATGGATGAAATTTTAGCTTCGTGGAAGGAGAGGGGACAAATTAAGTCTCGCAACGAGAATCTGGAAGATGTTCGTTTACAGTACCATGATGCCCAGGCTCATAAGAACTCTTAGAAAAGGAGCAGGAGAGGGTTCTGGCTTTGATGGATGGCGGAAAATCTGATCAGCTTCGATTTTGGAAAATCGTTTAACTGGATACGCTATCAGTTGGAGAATTACGGAAGCCAAATTCTGAATATGACAACAGATTAACTGCCATTTTAAACCTGACTTTGACGGAAAAGCTAGAAGCCGGAGGCAAGAGAGCAGTGGCTGAGGAAGGCTGGGATGGAGATTGAAGACGGGATTTAAAGAAAAATCTCTACGGTATCAAATGGTTCTTTAGTTTCTTTTCTAATCCTTGTACAGTCCTCAGATTATAGGAATGCAGCTATCGTCTTGCTTTTTGATTTTTCTCCATAAAAGTGAGCCAGAGCGAAGGCAAAAGCCATGGAGCAGGAATCGTTAAAAGAGCAGGATAAGAATATAAAGCAGCGATATAGAGGAAAGCATAGTGAACTAAAGGCAAAGTCGGGAGAAATTTTTCCCAGGAACTTTTCTTATGATCATTCTGGTTTGCTTACGGCAAGATTAATAAACCGTTTTGTAACTGGAAGATTGTATTGGAATCGCTGCAACAGCAGAGCGGTTAGCTTCCGCATGGATAACTCCTCGCATGATGGAGATATGTTTTGAGCATCAATGCATTAGAACGAACGCATGGCAGTTTCAGTTCACCGTAAGACGAATATTGTCATTGATTAAAATGCTTTCATTCTTCTTCTAAAATTAACATGGTTTTCTTCACCTCTTTTCTTCCACATCCCTGTGGAAACTCCTCGGCTATCTTATACGGCAGCCTTCTGCTTTGCCTGCTTCCAGGATTCTAAAGCTGCCCAGAGTGTGCTATTCGTATCCGCTTGTTTCGTGCATTACTTGCAGCTCTTATGATTCTCTGATTAATCACGGGACACTTCAAATTTACGGTGTTGGTCCAGGTAGTCTGCCTGTAAAACGCAGTCACATAGTAGCTAATTCTTCCGCATCTCAGCGCCTGCGTAGCAAGCTCGTCCTCAGTGGGTTTGGCATAGTCAGGATCCAATGAGAATGGATTGATGACAACAAAAGCCACTTCGATTCTCGCCCTGTAAAAGAAGAATGGTAGAATCTTCCTCTCGTTTAAACATATGAAGATAGTGCTGCACACTCTGAAAAAGCCGAAAAGCCCATCAGGGAAATGAAACAAATCCTTCCCTCACAATCGATAACGCCATAGTCCTTGGTATGTAATTGCATACTCTCCATAGAATAATAATGATCATGTTTGCAATTTTTGAGATTTCCTCTCCTTTCGGAGAGAGCGCATGGCTGTAATCCCGGTGCCGCCCGCCAAAACAAGGATCTGGGGATTTCAGTCATCTATGGATCCGCGCATATCGTTTTTCGAAAATAGATAAAATCTCCGGTATACTCTGAATTTAATGTCCGGCATTTGGGTTACGATGGTCTGTATCCATCGCGGGAAGAAAAAGATAAATCTCCCTTGTGTGACCCGCATTTCAAAGGCTCCTGATCCTAGCGGTAGCTTCGGCTGTTTTTCTTTCGTCTTATAGCTCTTGAGACTTAAACGTCCCAGTGCTCTCTGCAGCCGTATCTCGTTTATTGCCTGGATGTATGAGATTTGATTGGGCATCAGCTCCTGTAAGGGGTAAGGAATCTGTTGCCCGTCTCCGTTCTTTTGGCAGAGACAGCTGGCCTGGGCGGAGTAGTAGCTCAAAGTGGTTTTACTCTTGGTATTGCCGGTTTACCTGTATACCGCAATGCAGCATCCCGTTTTCCGGCTTTTGTGCTTCAGCTGGTGGTATGACGTAGCGCTCTCCTCGTGCTTGGTCAATTTGAGTCGGAAGATGACCAGCTTCCACCACTTCGTGAATCGCTTTAAAAGTCAGTCGTACTTACTTTGATGGGTTGTCCCATACTGCCTCCCTGTTTCCCAACCCGCTACAGAAACTATGGCAATCGCCTTGCCTTGAGTCAGATTACCGGAGAGACTGGCACTGTTCTATCTACCAGCGAAAATCAACATAGAAGACTGCATGATGTTGGAGCCCACCTTCTGTTTGCGGCATTGTGGCTGTATTGGTAGGACATACCTTCGCTACTGCAGGAGAGTACGCACAGGCCCAGCATAGGCATATTCTTCCTGGAGAGTATCGTCAATATCTAACCTACCGCGTGGTCCAGGTGCGGCATACTAATACCCAATTCTCTGTAGCTGTCGCTGACTCTCGCCTCCGCATCATGTTTTGGCTGTTGAAATCGGACATATCTTTATGAAAACAGAGATTTCGCTGTAGACTCGTTCTTGTATTTGTTTTAGGGCTTCCTTGTCTGGTGGGAAGTTAAAATTGCCTAGACGTAAGGCTGCGGGCTGTTTACCAAGGAGATCACCTCTCCGAGCCAACAGGAGCTCCGTTAGAGGCACCTATGATGATCTCTGGATGGCATCTGCATCACTACGTATCCTCAGGGTATCGGAGGAAGAGTCCGTGATCATGTTTAAACCGCCGGTGTAGGTGTCTAAAAGAGTACTTGTCTGTGTAAAGAACCAGTAGGTGAAGCTCATCTCCCCTGCTCTCTCCTACAGCGGGTAGAACTCACCTGGTAAGCCTCGGCTGCATTGAGGCATTCTCGTCCGCACATCGGTACCGGAGAACTCATTCTTGTAGTTTGCTCCGTCATGTGCTAGCCTTAATGTTCAGCTCTGTGGCTGCGTCTCCGGGAATTTGTGGTGTGGGTAAGGGTAATACTTTCGGATTGGTGCGGTGGAAATCCTCCTTTAGGAGAGATGGGATCAGTGGTCATATCGTTTCCGCCGTAAACATAGAAGTTGTCATACTGGGAATCAGGGTGTTTACGGAATGAAGACTGGCTGGGTAAACTCTGTTTGCTAGGTTCCACAGTTCCTTCATTAGCATTCTGTGCTCGATAGAGATATGGCAGGCACCTTGGTGTTAACGGCACGCATATCTTCCCTGGGTAGCTTAATGCACCTAATCCTGCTGGTACAAACGTTTTTACGTCGTCGATTGTGCTCTTTCTTTTGCCCGGCATCCATGTACTGATTGGTCCATTCGCTTTCCGGCATGGTGTAAGCAATGGGGTTTCTCATCGGCTGCCTTGTATTTTCTTCGGTGGAAACCTGCTCCATATGACCTCGTTTAACTTTGCCATGAAGATTTTCGAGCGGACTGCATAATCCTGATAATAGGTTCTTGCTGGTGCCTCATGATTTACTCCCATTTCTTTCCAGGATGTTTATCCTTTGCTGCTTACGCATGTTCTCGGGCATCCTTTCCCTGATGAAAGAAGAGCTACTTCGCTCTTTTTCATTACTGTATATATCGAGCTATCTTAAACTGTAAGTATTTTCAGAAAAACTCTTAAAAATACAGGAGGAATGGCCACCAAGCGTTTTAATAACAAATAGACGGAGCTACCTGTAGCAGGGATGTCTCCGTCAACTCTTATCGTCCGATATGGCCAGTAACAAGGTTTCAAAGGTATCGTTTAATGTGGTCACTGCAGTCTTGCCGCTGCGCTGGTGGAAGAGGAAGTAGGTCACGCTGTTTGCTGCCTCTTCGTCCAAGCCGCCGACTCCAGAAAGCTGGTCTCTGGATGATTGTTGATTCCGTCCAACACCGCCTTGTTGGATCTCTGTGCATTCTTATTGGCATAGGAATCGCGGCTAAAGTGGTGGATAGCATTGTTCATGTGATCCGCATAGTTGGTTTGATTGTTGTTCATCTTCATCTAGAGGAGGTCATACTGCTCCAACATTTCCAAGAAACAGTATCGGTGGTATTCCTCGATTGGTAGCAGAAGCACCGTTTCTGAAGCCGTTGGTTCCGATATGGGTGGTTCCGTTTACCCAGCCTCTGAAATACCGATATTGGCTGTGCAACGTTACTGGATCGTTTCACCGCATTATCCTTGTTAATCATTAGGACATAGTTGCTGGTTACGCCGCATAGTTGGTGTACCCTTTTTATTTACCTCGTTCTGTTCTTGGTAAAGGTCTCGCCAGAAAGTACGAGTTCCCTGCATATAGAGATCTAGCTGAGAATTCATTTCATTGCGGTACTTTAAGTCTGCCAGGTTATCGGTTCCTCCGCTCGTACCAAAGCACGTACATCGGAAGTGGAAAGCATATCCAGGCTACCGTACGGGATCCGGAGTGAGGAGAAACGAACATCTGCAGTAGTCATGTGTGCAGCTATGCTGCACCTCTCTTCAACGCTAAACGATCAACTGCTGGGGCATCTCGCTGCGCCGTCGAGCTCGATCTTAGCGCACGGTCTGCATCATCGCAGTCTACCAAGTAGACTTTCTACTCAGTCTGTTTCCGGCACGCTGTCTCGTGGCAGTCTATCTCACAGTCCTACATCAGTGCGCAATCGTGACTTTACGTTTCCCGCAGAACGGGTGGTAGACGGGATAACGGGTGGTGGGAGGGTGTATTCTCGAGAAAATGCCCACTGATAGGGAAACATACTTGGAAGCTCGTCCAATCTTTAAGTTTCTCCATCCTGTAACTCTAGTGCAGGGTTTCCTAAAAGCGATTCTTTTTGATCTGATTGTTTAAGTCTCCGATATCGCCAACCAAAGAGTTAATCTTTTGAACTGCACCGTTTTCGGAGGTGTTGTCCGTCAATCTTATGGAACTCATTCTTTCTGCTCTGGTGAATACTCTCCGCAGCAGAGTTCATCAGTGTAGTCATAGCCTGCACTCTGGACATTAGCTCACCCTCATAAACAGAGATTCACACCTGAAGGATCCTGCATATTGGTTATGGAACGCTGAATGTCGCTGCAAAGGAAGAACGGATTCTGTTTACCCTGGTCTCATCAAAAACAGAGAAAGAGACTTCAAGGATTCTCTGATAGACTCGTTATAAGAGGATTTTTCCGTTTGGAGTACGGTATTGTCGTCATCTGGTCTCTTAACTGGCGTACTTCATCCATGTCGTACTGCACGCCTACATTTACATCAGTTGGAATTCATGTGAGAGTTGGGTTTTCATGGATTACTAGTGAGGTCTCTGAATGCGAGTGAGGCAGCCCTCCGTGTTCATATTGGCCAAAAGCATGCCTAAACTACATCCTAATTTTCTGATCTCATCCGCAGTGGAGAAGGGCGTATCAAAAGCCGGAAGGTTGCCTCTACCATAGTGTCCTCCTTCAAAAGGTTGTTAAAATTTCACGACTTCTAGGCGAGGATACGCTTTGTAAGGTTCATTTCCCTCCGGAAAGAGAAGATTCTTACACCTTCTATCTCCCGGAAAGATACTTGTGGCTGGTCTCCGGCCGCTGGGGAAACATGTCGCTGATGCGAAACCTGTAATATTCTATCGGCGTTTTTCTCTAGAAACGTATAAAGCGTCTCAGGTGTCTGAAGATCTGCACTGGATTCTCCCAATCCTCACAGTACCCTTCCGGAATCCCTGTGAGAAATTCAAATGTCATGGAACGAGGGGCGATCACATTCTTTCTGTAACTTTACTCGTGCTCTGGTACTCGAAAACGAAGCTAGTGTACGGCGCTTTCACTGACTCAGTCGGGTTAACTCACTCCAAATCATTTTAGATGCAGAACAGTTAAGGAATCTTTCGAAGTCATGCTAGCAGAAAGCAAGAGAGGACAGAGCTGACAAATACAGGCAGGAGCTGTTCCGCACTTTCTCTGCTGGTTATCTCATCACTCTTCACTCTGTGGCTAATCTTTATATCCTAACATCTTCTCTGATGCGTGCGGCCGCGCATTAGGACGATGGCCTGCTCTGAACTTGCTGATGAAGTTCTAGCATACTTTTGTCAGAGGCACTTGCATGAGCAGAATTCATTGGTGACTGGGCCAAAAGCTGCTGCAAAAGCTTCGGTCGTTCCACAACGTTTCCCTTTAGAAAGGGACAATCTGTCTACGTCAACAATAGCTTTCTGTGTAGTCTACCGGCTTCTACGTGGGGTAGTGGCTGCGCCGACGAGCCTGATAGTCTCACTCGAGTGTTGGAAAATCGGCCTGATAGAAAAGTTCATGTCCTCCTGGGTTTCTCGCAAGGTGATCTCAAAGTTTCTTCCTGTGCATGTCGTCTCTTGTATACTTCCTCTGTCAGCAGGACCGTGTAGATAGAACCCTTTCTTCCCCACGCATTATCGGCGGGTGTCGATATATGAAGGTCCACATCCATTGCGTGGTGCAGAAATCATTTTGTGCTTACATCCAAGGAGAGGAAAATGGCAAACATTTACAGGTGAGTTTCTTCCGATTACGGATCCATCGATTAATCAGAGAATATCACAGATCTCTTCTATAAGAACCCGGTTTCCCCGGTGCGGTGAATCGTGTCAGACGGCCGAAGACCGGACAAACCGGCACCACCGGAGAGGGAAGCTCCGGCGTAGATTTTGAAGGGAACTATGCCGCCTTTTTAAAGGGAGCTTTCTCAAATGGCAAATCTTCCTAAGCATTGGAGACCGTGCTATTTGGTGACGGAGCGCTGGCTCTTTCAGGAAAAGGGAGAAATCGGTCAGGTAATGGAGGAGCTTTTCGCTTCTATGGAGATGGAAAGCCCTGAGGAGTTGAAAGCATACTGCAGGATCAGCAGAAGGCTCAAACTCAAATTCTCCGAAATCTCTTTAATAATTTTAAGAAGGAATGTTGCGCAATATTCTCCTTCCTTAAAGAATGCGATTTTGAATTTCGGAAAGACCTATATAACGACTTCGCTGTCTTCCGGACATCTTCAGCAGACGAGCACCATGCCGGGAGATATAGATAAGATGCTTCTTCCTTCTTTCCAGGGAGAGCTTTGAAAGATTTGCTTTCTCAACTTAATTTGTCAGGCAGAGCCAGAAAGACGCTGAGGAGAATACCTGTGTTAATAATCAGGATTATTCCTTTCATGTCCAACTACATGTCCGAACCCATGACTGCAGGGCGTGAGAAATGCCCGGTGGTGTTTATTTAGCGCATGCGGTTACGTATGAAAACGGCTCCGAGGGAGCTTTGCGCAGCCAAAGGATGCTTTTGATGAATAATCCGGACCTCCGTCTTTGTCGTTTAAGGGAAATCCGAGTAGGAGCCGATTGGAGCTCGTAGATCAGGGTTAAGGGGCAGAGGACTAGTGCTTCAAGCTTCTTTGCGATGACAGGTAGGAGCGGAAGGAAGGCATGGAACAGAAAAATATTTCCCATTCGAGGTTTTGCACGGTCCGTTGGTCGTATGAAAGTGTATATATGCCTCGCAACATTTGGTGATGCCTTTCCGTTGCGATGATAAGGGATGTGGAGGAGTGAGATGTGGGTAGAGGCATGGGCAAAAGGACGAGATGCCGGCGAGCTGGAGCCAAGACTGCTTTTGGTTCAAACTATTCAAAGCCTGGGAAATTTTGAAATCATTTTGCGTATTTCCGACATGCGAGTGGATTTGTCAGCCTTTATGCCGTGGAGGAGCTATGAGATAAGTCAGAAGGATGTGGAGGATGCGCTTTCCATATCTGCGAAGACACGCTCCATGGTAGCTTGAATCTTGGGTGTATACCAGAAGACCAGAGACTTCCGGATTCAGAAGTTTTCCCGGAGATAAAGGAAGCGGAGAAGGGCCGCAAACGTAAGGACTGAGCGCAAAGTGAGTAAATTTCAGGAAGCGATTATCGTAGCCTATTTGGTGCGGAGTCGATAGAATTGCATGTAGCAAGGATTTTCGTTAGCAGCTACCTTTTCAAGGAAGAAAACTGTCAGATAGAAGTACTATCTTCAGAGATAAAGGAGAGAAAGTAAGCAGACTTTTGGTAAGATACTGGAGAAAAGGCGGCTAAAGTGCATGATAATGAGAAAAACTGCGCTCTGCTGTGTAGCAGCGTGCTATGCCACATGGCGGGATTACGGAAACCGCAATGAAGTCAGGCGTGCTGCGTCTCTGCGAAGACTGACAGTCTAGCTTCTCTTCTTGCTAAAATGAAACTGGGAGCAAGATCTTTCGCAGAAACTGTTTCGCGGGCGATAGTGGAGATCTATATCTATTTCCTCGGCTGCATCGATCCGGAGAGAGGATCGAGCAGAACAGGAACGAAGAAGGAAGAGTGAAAACAATCTCTTTCTGGCTTTCTAAGAAGAGGAGTATTGCATGACAAGGACAATTTTTGCGTTTTGGAGGGATAGCCTCTCTGGACTATGCTCTTGTTACAACGGCGTGGTGAGCTTTTGCAGCTTCTAAACCGATCACAGCACTCAGCTTTACTCAAAGCTTTGAGTCGAGACAGTCGCTATGTTTCACGAGGAGAATTCAAGCATGAGGTGACCGTAAGAGGAAAGAGTTCTCTCTTGTGCCACTGCCGCAGGTGGGGAGGGTGAACAATGTCCACCGAGAGGTATTGGAGATTGGGTGGCTGTACTCTAAGCTACCGATGTGCCGATGGTACTGCACATGGCCTATCGCACGCTCCTTCCATATTGCAGGACATGATGTTTCCGCCAAAAGAGGCGTGACGATCTGGTTTTGTCTGAAAATGCAAAGTAGTGGAGCACTATGACGCCCTGCAGTCTCCGTGGACTGGAATGAGAAAAAGTCTGGGATCCGTTCGCTGGCAGCCGGAGAGGTAGTTCGGCGTTTATTCGGTTAACTTTTCGAGACGGCGAATTCACGAAATCGAAAAGCTTTCCGGAAATCAGTATAATTTTTATTCCCTATATGACCACGTAGGACGTTACATGGTGAAGGTAAAACCTCGTGAAAGGACGCCAAGGAAAAGCACAGATGTGCAGCGGCAGCTATACCGAATCCTCCGATTTAAAAATTCGGAGAGGATGTCGGACGGAAAAAGGAAAAGAAGGAGAGAAGGTTCAAGCGACGGAGATCGGCTGGGAGGAAATGATGGAGCTATATTTTGCCCAGTCTGTGAAGCTCTATATAGGGCTGAAAATTGACGGACACTGGTACTATATCAGCCGGACGGCAGGATGGTGAAGGGATGGCAGAGAAAATCCGCAGACAATGGTATTTCTTCGCAGGCGACCATGGCTGTGCGGCGTGAAAGGATCTGAATGAGGTGGTGACATTTGATCTGCGATGGACAGGCACGCCAACGGTCAAGTGGCAGGAGAATGGACTTTGCCGGGAACTGGCACGAGTCATCAGGGCAGATGGTTATCAGTGATGCAGACGGAGATGCACACCGGCTGGCTGTTTTGTAGCAGGATGGTACTACTGCAATGAACTGGACAACAGTTTGTTAGAAGGGTAATGCTACCGGCTTCTTGACCAGAAATGAAAGCACCTATTTACAACGGACGAGTGGCACTGCTGGCAGAAAATCGACGGAGTAGTTTAGCGCTAGTCCAGAGAGGAGGCGGAGAAATGCTGAAAAATACCTCTGTAGCGGTCCTCAGTGGGACAACGTCCTGCAGAGGTTCTGGAAAGATAAAAGGGGTACTGCTCAAATCATGGGCTAATTTTAGGCTCACTGTTTAGCTCATATCTGTTTCACACTAATCATAGTGGAAAAAGCGTATTTTTGCAAAATGCACTTTTGACGGATAATTAAGAGAAAATAGAATTGAGTATTTTGCGAAAAAGAAGTGATTAGTGAGAAAAGAAAGTTTTTCAAGATTAGTGAAGAAATTTCATGAATCATTTGTACTTAACGAAAATTTTAAAGTTACAAAATTTAAGTACCATTATACAATGTGGAGAAAATGGAGGAAAGATTGGAGAAGAAAGCTCAGGGCCGTGATGAAGGCTAGAAGGATCTGTCTATTTTGAAGGAAAAGTCGAGGAAAAGAAAAAGATCTCTAACTGCTTTGGGGTAGAGATGCAATTTCTGGAGCTGGCGGAACGACTCATTCTCTTTTGCCATAGCGGTCTCCATCATTCCACTGAGGAGTAGCAAATGAGGCAGCGGATTCCACCGTGGTGGAATCGGGTCAGCGATGACTTTCAGAGTCAGTACGGAGGATGCGCAGATTTGACTATTCCTCCGGAAATAAACGTTTGGAGAATTATGTGAAATCCGTTCCATCCAGTATAGATTTTGAATCTTGCACCGCCTGGGAAGGAGTGAGTGGAAAGTGCTTTTGGGAACTGTCATACGCAACAAGGTGTTGCTGCAATAGCAGTACCGTCAACAAGCTCCGGTGCCAATCAGGATGATACGCAGGGCTCTGAGGCTCTGAGCTGAAGCTGGATTACATTTCTCCCTGAATGGTTTTGGGAAGGAACACTCCCGTGCCGGTTGGAACACGGCCCATACCATGGCGTTGGAGTAGCTATGCTGCCTACACGGTGGTGCTGTATGGAGATGATGATGATAAGACTACGAGCTACCAACGTAAAAGGCTACTTGGATTTATCTAAAGGCAATGTCGGATTTAAGAAAGACCTATTAGCGAGGCTAAAGGGCAACTCCTCCACCGATGAGGAAAAGCAGTATATGAGTGATGGAGAGTTTGTCACCGCTTCCGCGAGGAAACCGCAGGAACCGGAGGGGAGCAACCCGGGTGAGCGCCTTCGGAAAATGAGAAAAGCATCGATGGTGCTTTGTTGGAAGGAAACGGCGTAGCGCGCAATTCCTGGCGTCTGTGCGGAAGACGTGGTACTTGTCGATGAAAACGGAAAAGTAAAAAGAGGCTGGCTGCGCGCAACGGCTGCAGGGTTCTTTGTGGATCAGCAGTGGCGTTATAGCGAAACCGGAATCGCCCAAAACCGGTGAGGTGATAAAGTATGCCTCAAGGAAGACGGCACCATGGCGGGTCAAAATACTTTGCCACGAGGTGGATCCGGAAAGCCGGCACCTCTTTGGAAACAGGCGGCTATATGATTTTCGTGGTGACAAAACAGCCGCACGTCAGTGGTACTATAGAATAAGAATAAGGACTTTGCAAGGAAAATGCGGGTGGCTATTGCACAGACAGGACTGGGAACTACTACATGGATAAGACCAGTACCATGCAAACCGGCTTCCAGGTACCGTTAACGGAAAGAAATATTACTTTGATGCGGGCGAGGAAAAATGCTGAAGAATGCACTGCAGAAGGAGTGGTATTGTTAAGGAGCAGACATGTCGCTGCCGCATGATCAAAAAGCAAGGGCGAAAGCCTGTGCTTTTTCAATGGAAAAGAAGCTTTGCATGGTCAAGGAGGATTTTCTGCAACAAGAGTTGAGGAAACCAGCAGAGGAGGACTTCTTTTTCAGGCACACTGCCGCCAGCTCGACTCATAGCGGTCTAAGCCTCGAAGCACTGCGTTTCCTTTCTGAGCAGTAGCGATGGTACGCCTACATTGCTCTTCAAAAGAAGAACTTCCTCCCCTAAGTGCCGGAACACCTGAAGTGCGCATGTGAAAAGGGATCCTTTCCTGTCGATACGGAGAAGCTTGAGTTTCCAATTGAAAAATAAATCTCAGGCTTCGGAGGAAGGAGGAATTTTAGAAGGTTTGGGGGAAACCAGCAAGGGAAGGACGACTATTTTCTTACCGGCATACCGACATACCGTAAAGCAAGAGCAGTACTCCTTTTAAAAGGAATGAGTGGACGTAGATGCTCGTGAGCAAAGCCATTTAATCGTTCTTTTCTGTAGGTATACCGATATGCAGTAACGGAGGAGCACGTACCTTTTCAGAGCTCAATGGGAGGAATCAGCAACATGTAGGGTGTCAGTATATAGGTTGCAGTGAGAGGAAGCACCCTTTAAAGGCATGTGTGATACCGTCGGTAGTCTGGTGCGTTCAAGTGCTTTTCTTGGTGCTTAGTACCGCTGCGAGGCCGAGAGAAGCTTCTAGCGAGAGCGCGCAGTGCCAGGAGTGCTCTCTCCCGTTACGTAGCAGTACTACTCCTTCCTGTAAAGTGCGTACTCTCTTCGCTTTATCGCCAGCCTGACACCTGAAAGGTGCTGAGTCCTACTCGCCTGGAAATCCCTGTAAGATTGCTATGTCTCATCTTGCTGACAGAGAAGATAGTGTGCAAATGAACTGGAACAAAATGACGTTTCACCACATATCTATGGTGGAAAAGGGTAAAGAAAGGAATTTAGATGGCAAATGGAATTTCAATCTTAAAAATGGCATTCAGAATCAGAATAAGCTGTACAGGTCACAGTCTGCGCTCGAATACACACACAGAGTCACAACAGGAACTTCTTTCGCCTCCGTAATGCATGTGCAGAAGCAAAGTCCAAAAGTGCCTGCAAGTGGCGAAAGCTAATGTGATGCCATTTTTGAGGAAGCCAGCAGAACCTGCATGTCTCAAATCTCTTTTTGTGATTGCGGTGCGTACAGGCGAGGTCGACCTTTAATCCTAACGATGTTTCTCATGCGGGAGCTTCAGGAATTATGCAGCTCATGCCGGGCACCTGCCAAGAGTCTGGGGGTAAAGAATGTTTTCGATCCCTATGAAAATATTATGGGAGGGCAAGCTGTTACGGGATAATACTGCAAGCTCTTGGTTCCGTACCTTTGGCTTTGGCTGCCTACAATACAGGCAGTGCAGTGAAAGAAAGTCTCATGCTCCTCCCTATAAGGAGACCTCAGAACTGTGGAAAGAAAATCAGCAGCAGATCTCAGAAGTTCCGCGTACAATGTAAAAGTAATTATTTCGGACAGGGCAGCATGCACGTCGCTTTCTGGCGCTTCAAGCAGTGTTCCGCAAACAGTTTGCTGTCTACAGGGCTTGAGGGGCTTTTAACCGGTTCTTCAGCAACCTCCTTTTCCGATAGTTATCCGGAGGTCAGTATGTTCTTTTCTCCGGAGTGCTTCAGGCTCATTCTTAGCAATGCGGCTTTTGAATTCGACGTAGAAGCGGCAGCAGGGAGACAGGCGGACAATGCACGTAACACACTGGATAAAAAGAGCTTTCAAAGCTTAGTTTCTCTATTACAAATGCAGACGATGATGCCATCCCGTATCAGAAATTTCGGATTGATCACATGCTGCTGTTCATCAGCGTAGAGCAGTCGCATTACGGGGTCGCAATATAGAGGCATGGTCTCGTGTTAGTGAGGAGGGAGGATAGAAACCTTCCGGTGGGTGATGGAATTACGTGGTAGAAATCTTCTCTCTGCACAAAGGCTATAAGTTCTCAGGGCAGCCGCCTTTGTTTCGAAATAGTTTTTCATGATGTACGCAGGGGATGATTGTAACCTTGCGGAAGTTGTAATGAAAAGAAATCCGGCTCGGACAGCCCTTATCCTGGATGGGCATTTGCGATGTGAAAAGGAAGTGCTTCCGGGTGGTAAGCGACAAAACGATGTGCGCGTATCCGTAGCGATGGAACTTCCCCTTTGGCAAAAGAAGGAGAAGGGACGAAGAGGTGCATTTTCGGCATTATCCGGATTTAAGTGCAGGGGAATCTTTATGGAGACCAGGAAGCCTTGAAGGAAGATGATATTGTTCATTTCCGTTACCGCTTTGACAAGATGGATGAGAGTTAAAGCTGGTGGTGGTTTGGGTAGAAGACCAGTGATCGGGGAACCTACGGCTATAGCCTTCGTCCACGAATGAGCTCCGGAGAGGGTCGGAGGTGCAAAATCTGATGTTCCTGACTGATTTTCTGCAGAAATAGAGGATAGTGGGGCTTTTTCGAAAAACGCCGCCAGGAAGAATATGATGCTCTTTAGTAGCATGCTGCGGAAAAATGAAGGAAATCTTTGGAGCGATGCGTAAAAGCAGCTGCTTTTGTTGATTTTTGCTTTGATTTTGAAGAATATTCGGAGCTTACTGTAGCTCTTGAGAATAGTAGAGCTCAGCAAGACAATTTGAAGCATTGCCTTAAGACATGGAAGCATTATCTGAAAAAGTGCAAAAGATATCGCTACTGCATGCTATTGAGCGAAATAGCTTCGGATGCATTATGGAAAAGGTATAAGGGTGTCTTTTTAGGAGTGAAGAAATTGGAATCTCAAAATGAGTAGATGAAGTGATAGAGAGACTTTTATGTTCCGGGACTCATGGAAGCGGGTATAGGGGCGGCAGAATTACAGCTTCTCTCTCTGGACGGATTTTGTAAGAAGAATCAAATTTCTTTATTTTTAGATTGCGGTGCTTTTACTTGGAATAGTTAGGCATAAGTATTATTCCTTGGGATGATGATTTGAGATTTCGGCTTATCGAAAGGATTTTTAGACGTTTGGCAGCTTGTATTGAGGAAGACTACGGAAGAAATGGCTTATTATGTAGGCAAGATAGAGTGACAGCCAGTTCTATGGCTGCCATAGGGATGAAAGTCTCCAAGCTTTAATCCGGAAAAGCAGGAATTTTTTAGCAATTTCCCTTCTATGTAGGAGTAGATATCCGTATTTTGGAAGATGTTTTAGATGATGAGAAGGAAGAGGAACGCAAAAAGATATTCTATTATCTGGCTTCTTTATTAAAGGCTGTAGAAGAAGACAAAGAGTCGAATTATACCCAATTATGTCTGAGTGGAAAGAGCTTGCTGATATTCGAGAGGCAATACATCACTTTCTAGCGCCTTATGGAATAGGAAACCTGATGCTATTTCCAAAGGATGGCAAGTCTTTTATGGGAGAAATCTATTATGCTATGGACAGTTTATATAGCTTTGTAGAGGATCGAGATACAAAGTATGTGGCTTTAAGTATGGATTATGCCTTAAGACGTGAGGGAGGATGAGAAGGAGCTGGTATTTGGGAGATGCATGAGAAACTATCCCTTTATAGACAAGAATTTTCAGCTCCTTCAAATTTGGAGGAAGTTTTGAAAGAGGAATATGGAGATTATCTTGTCTCGAAGCAAAACTTTAGGAGGACATTCTATCCTTTTATAAAGATTCAGAAAGTACTTTCACCATAGTCTTGGAGAAAAAGGATCCTATCGATATTTCTTTTGGAAAGAAGATTTAAGAGACAGTAAAAGAAATAATGTACGCAGCATGATCCTGGAAAGTTTTATGCTTGGGAACGGTCTTGGAAGAATGCTTTGGAAAAGAGGTAGGATGGCGAAGAACTAAAAGTCTCCTATGCAAAAATCACAGGAAGATGCTTTAGCGATAGGAAATGCTATTGAAACAAGAGGAAGTTTTCCTTCGGTGAGTTTACTGAAAGCTTTTGCACTATGGTTTTTCGACTTTATGAATGCGTGGCAGCTGTAGCGAAGAATATATTTTCTCAGAAGAGTTGCCTGAAAAAGAGGATCATTATCAGATGAGACGACAGCTAAGATATATCAAATTCTAAAGACGATAGAAAATGCTAAGAACAATTTCAGAAGGATTGGAAAGATACGAGTGGTATTTTTAGCCTATTCTTACTCCCCGTTTTGAAGAAAGTTTGTCACAGATTTTCAAAAGATACTGGAAGGGGAGAAGATGGATGCCTACCTTCTTCCTGTACCCTATGGCTTTTAAAAATGTTAAGGGAGAGCTTAGGAAAAGAATATATGAAGGGAAAATATTTCAGAAGAAATATCAAATCTTGGATTATGAAAGCTTAAACTTGCAGAGTTTACAGGCGGATATTCTAGTGACACCTGTGGTACTTTTGATTACGTGAATCCGGTTTTTCTTTTGGATCCCTTCTATGATACTAATAGGATAAAGGAATTCACCCCTAATTTGATTTATTATCCGGACTTATAGTGGAAAGAGCAAAGAAGGAGAGGGAGATCTCTCTATAATCAGCGCTATTATATACCGTTGCCGAATTGCTCACTGTGATTTTCACTATTCTTCCTAAGGAAGATATGCTTATGGATATCTTCACTACTGGAGAAAAATGTTTTTCACAAGCCAATGTGGAGTCTTATGAGAAGGCATTAGAGAAAAACTTCCTTTCATAGAGAATTTTCTAAAAAGCTTTTGACGAAGTTGGAGAAGGAGAAGCTTCTGTTTTTGAAAAATTATTATCTGAAATAGTACATAAGGAAGATATAAAAGGGAAAAATTATAGAATAAAAAGGAGATATCATGGAATTTAATAAAGATTTTTGAGGATGAAATACGAAACGGTTTTTATATCCGGGGATTATGAAACGATGTTGGGCAGCAGCTATAGAAATTTGCTGGAACTGGATAGAATCTGTAAAAAAATATAATATTTCTATTATATTGATTACGGTACCTTAATTAGTTGCGAAACGACACGTGGATTTATTCCTTGGGACGATGACATTGATATTTCCATGAATCGAAGAAGACTATAATCGTTTTTGCAGAGGTGGTAGAAAAGAGATTCCACCGGAATTGATTTTTAATTCCCTTGAAAAGAGCAGAGATTATGGCAACGTTATAACTGCTTGGGATTCCATGATGTAAGTTTGGATGATAAACGATTAAGCAAATATCATGAGTTTCCTTATATGATTGCCATAGATATTTGCAGTAAATGATTCTATAGCTAAAAATGCAGAGCTGGAAAAGTTGAGAGAGTCAAAGATTATTGTTCTGGCTCAGCTGGTAAAAAGTACTGGACGGAGAATGTTCAGGAAAGCATTTTGAAAAAACTTGAAGCTCGTGGAAGAGTAAATTGCAGGTTCACTTTAACCGAAAAGAAGAATTAAAAGCCTCAGGTTTATCGCTTATTGAATAAATATTGTAAAGGAGTTTGAAGGGGAAAAAGGAAGAAAGGATCTTTATGTGGATTCCCAGTGCCTTACAATTCAAGCAATATTATTATCCCGCAGGAAGAAGTATTTCCCCTTTCTTCCATTAGTTTTTGAAGGGGTTTCTTTTCCTGCGCCTAAAAAATGTAGATAAGATTTTTAAGAATTGAGTATGGGGATTATACAACACCAAACGTATCAGGAGGGGCCCATAATTATCCCTATTTTTCATCGATATGAAAAATTTAATTGACATAGCGGGAGGAGAGATAAATGGCATTTCCGTTACCGTTTTAAAAAGAAGATTTGGAACACGAGAAAAAGAGAATATTAGAGATATGGTTTTTTCCGTTCTTCGTTCTTTGGGACAGCAAGAAGAGGCGATGAAAAGTAGAGAGGAGGATTATAGCTTTTTACAAAATACGTTGGCAGATATACAGAATACAGCGCTAACTATAGGCAATACGATAGAGCAACGTTTGGGAGAGAACACGGAAACAGTGGCTCTTTTGTCTCGCTATTGTGAGATTTTATTCCAGGCATATGAAAAAGGCTCAGCAGGGCGAATCTCCCAAAAGCAGAATTGACAGATTTTAAAAAGAAAAGCGTTTAGAATGTGAAAAAACACTGGAAAAAGAATGGAAAAAAACCATGCTCATTCTATTGGATAAAGCGAAGCATTTCTCAAGTATTGAAGGATTTTATCGGAAAATGCTAGAAAGAGAAGATTGGGAAGTACTCTTAATGCCCATTCCATATTGTTATCGAAAGGCAACGGAGCTTTTTAATGGAAGAAGAAATAGATTTGGAGAATTTTCCCCCAATCCTATACTTATGAGATTATAAAAGCTTATGCCTTTGATGTCATGATGCCGGATTGTATTGTAATCAATAGCCCTTATGACTCTAATAATATGGTGCAGAGCATGAGATCCTTTCTTCTATAGCGAGAACATGAAGAAATATACAAAAACCTGGTCTATATTCCCTGGTTTTGTGACAAAAGGAAATCGAATGGGCGAACGAAGAAGATGGGAAGGCTATCGTTATGATGGATTATTATGTATGCCAACCCGGGTAGCCCATGCGGATCGTAGCTTTGTGCAATCCGAAACTGTACGAAAAAGCTATATAGAAAAGTTGGTTGAATTTACCGGAGAAGAATGTAGAGCAGTATGGGAGATTATTGCTGCAGGCTCTTGTTTATTGGGACAAGAGGAGGAATTAACAAGGCATATATTGTCGTGATATAGAAGGATAAGATAGCCAAAAGTAAAATTTTACACTCTGAACCGTACCCATTATAAAAAGTCAATATTTCTTTTCTCGTTTTTAACAAACTTATGAAAGAAGGAAAAATCGCCGAAGAGTAAAACATAGAGAGTAAAAATCAGATGTCTAAAGGAATAGATAAAGGGTGGAAAATGGAATTTCCAAGAGAATTTTTATGATGAGGTAGGAACGGATTTTATATCCCCGGAATTATAAAAAGGATTTGGGCGGCACAGCTGGAAATCTTAGCAGTGATACAAAAAATATGCAAAAAGCATAAAATTCGTTATTATGCGGATTTTGGAACTCTTCTTGGGGCAGTAAGAGAAAATAATTTCATTGCCTGGGATGATGATTTGGATATTATGATGCTGCAGGGATGATTTTTGAACGCTTTGTAAAAGGTTGTAGAAAAGTCCTCCCTAAGGAGCTGAAGTTTACGGCAGTGGAAATAAATAAGATTCTTGCAGTTTTATTTCTGCTGTCGGACTTACGGAAATGAAATATAGAGATAAGGTTTTCACGAAAATATCATGAATTCCCATATCCACAGCAGTGGATATCTTTGTGGTAGATGAGTTAGCAAAAGGATCCTGAAGATGAAGCCTACAGAATGGAAGTCTTATCCATGTTGGGGACTATGCTGAATGGTATTGTTAATAAAAGGAAAAATACAAAAATTTTTCAGAAGGAACTAAAAAGCAATTGAGGACTTATTACAGATAAAAATTTGACCAAAAAGCCCTTGGAAGGACAGTTCTATGCCATTATGGACAAAGTTTTCCAGGAGTTTAACAGGGAAGGCGGAGAAATGCTGGCTTGTATGCCTCTAGAATGATTCATAAGGATGCTTGTTTCCAAGTCCGTCTTTACAGAGACTACTTGGGTTCCATTTTGTAACACAGAAAGCTCCCATACCGAAAAGATTATGACAGTGTTTTGAAAGCTAAATACGAGATTACCATAAGACAGTAAAAAGCCGGAGGCGGCATGATTATCCTTGTTATAGAGAGTATGAGGATCTCTTAAGGAATGCATTAAAGGATAAATGGAATTTCGATTATCATTTTTCAGAGGAAGACTTACAGCATAAGAAGAACCTAATTTCGAGATATGACACTGGAAACTTGGAGCTATCTGGAGCAAAAATAAAAGATTTTTCTGAAAATTTTCATGCAGGTGAGTTTGCAACATCTTTGCAACTTATGGGACAGATGCGAGGAGGCTATTGCATTTCGGCAATGCTATTGAGGTCAAATGCGGTGAAGGAAGTGAGACGGTATCTTATTTGGAAAAATACTGTGAAGCTCTATATCATTCCTACCAGGCTTTAGAAAAAGGCTCTGCCTTTGCAGGAAAAAGCTAAGGAGAAAAAGGGACCATGGAGATTTTTCCGGCTGCATTATGGAAGGATTTACAGAATATAGTACAAAAGCCAAGTTCCTACCTAAAGAAAGTTAAATTAGCGATAGAAAAAGAATTGAAAAGAGTGGTTCTGTTTTTACCTACTCGAGTGGAACAACTTAGAGCTTTGACCTCTGTATGAGGCGCTTTCTCAAATGGAGGATGTGGACTGTAAAAATCATGCCGATTCCTTATTTCGATCGCCTGAGCACCGGTGAGCTTTCGGATATGCATTATGAGGGAGAAGAATTTCGAAAGCAATGCTCCGTTACAGATTATAAAGACTATGATTTTTGCTTCAGAGCGTCCGATTGTGTCGTGATGCATTCTCCTTATGATGAGTTCAACAGGTTCTTTCCGTGGATCCGTTTTTCTTTAGTAAAAATCTAAAAAGTATACTAATAAATTGGTCTATATACCGGCTTTTCGTGACTGATGAGATTGATCCAAGAATGAGGAAGACGGAAAAGCGTTTGGAAACATGGATTTCTATGTGACTGTTCCCGGACTCTTCCACGCTGATTTTTACCATTGTGCAGTCAGAAAAAACATGAAAAAGCATTTGACTAAAATTGCACAGTTCACGAATTCCGAGGTGCGGAAGCAAATGTCCAAGAAAATTTCCGGTGCAGGTTCTTGTCTTTACGGAGATGATGAGGAAAAGGGAAGCAAGTCTGTGATTTCCGCGTTTCGAAGATTTTTAATGAAGAAGGAAGATAAATAGAAGCTGACTCTAAGAAATCAAGAAAAAGCTTAATTATAAATATAAAGAGAAAATCCAAAGAGATTTTTAATATAGATTGGAAAAGGAAAAGAGGAGATAAGGATGAAAGGCCTTAATTTTTAAATTCCGGCAAGGGTAGCCGTATGGGAGATCTGACCAAGACTCACCCCAAATGTATGACGGAAATTGCCAGCATGGAAACCATTATCAGTAGACAGCTTCGCCAGGTGGCGGAGCAGGGGATTTCCGAGGTAATCATTACTACAGGTCCCTTTGAGGAAAAGCTGATTCACTATGTGGAAAGTCTTGGGCTCCCCTAAGCTATACCTTTGTGCGAAATCCCAATTACGAGAACACCAATTACATTTATTCCATGTATTTGGCAAAGAAAGTATCTGGAAGATACGGATATTTTGCTGCTGCACGGAGACTTGGTGGTGGAAAATGATGTGTTTTTCTCCTTTTTGCGAAACAGAAGGATCTTTGATGGCGGGAAGTAAGACGAAAGAGCTTCCGGAAAAGGACTTTAAGGCGGTGGTGGAGAATGACCGAATCCAAAAGATTGGAATTTCCTACTTTGAACAGGCCTTTGCTGCTCAGCCTTTATATAAATTTAGAAAAAGAGGATTTTTGGAAAATGGCTTTCCCGCCATTGTGGCGTTTTTTGAATCCGGTGATGAGAGAGAAGAGAAAAACTATATGCGGAGGAAGCTTTAAATACAGTCTTGAGAATATTTCCCTCAATTTCTATGATGTGGGAAATAAGCTCTGCCAAGAGGTAGATAACCCGGATGACTTAGCAGTGGTATCCAATATTTTATCGGAAATCAAAAAGCGCACCGTATACATTTGCTTTTCCACGGACATTTTGCATAACGGACATTTGGCTCTTATCAAAAGCAAAGCGTCTGGGAAGAGTAATTGTAGGCGTACTGAAGGACGAAGTGATTGCTTCTTATAAGCGCCATCCCTTAGTGCCTTTTTCCGAGCGAAAGGCCATGTTTGAAAAATATTTCCGAGTCTATCAGGTAGTAGAACAGTCCAGCCTATCCTATAGGGAAAATCTGGAAAAATACCGGCCGGATTATGTGCTTCATGGAGATAACTGGAAGATTGGTTTCCAAAAGCCCATTCGGGAAGAGGTTTGCAGTGTTTTGGCAAGCTATGGAGGAAAGCTGATTGAACTTCCCTATCATAAGGAAGAAAAGTACGCAGAGCTGGAAAAAAGAACCAAGCAGGAGCTCCATGCCGGATGTAAGAAGAGGAAGACTGAAAAAGGAGCTGGAGCTAAAGGGGCTAGTTACCGCCATGGAGGCTCATGACGGACTTACCGGTTTTGATTGTTGAGCAGACCAAGGTGTATATGAGGAGGGAGCCCATCAGTTTGATGCTAGTGGATAAGCTCACTTTGCGATTCCACCGCTAGGGTAAGCCGGATATTGAGCTTGTGGATATGAGCTCCCGTTTCAGAACCATTGAGGATATTACCGAGGTTACTACGAAACCCATTATTTTTGATGGAACACCGGCGGAATCAAGGAGCACTTTGTATACTGTGCGAAGCCTGGAACGTCTTGGGGTATCCATGGTGATTATAGAGGATAAGACGGGACTGAAAGAAAAATTCTCTCTTCGGGACAGAGGTGGAGCAGACTCAAGACAGCATTGAAGCCTTTTTCCCGAGAAGATTCAGGGCGGAGTAAGCATGCCCAAGAACCAAGGACTTTATGATTTGTGCCAGAATTGAAAGCTTGATTTTGGAAAAAAGGCATGGAGGATGCTTTGGAGAGAGCTTTGCTTTTCGAAAGGCAGGGCGGATGCTATAATGATTCATAGCAGAAAGAAGGATCCCTACGGAGATTTTTACTTTTGTGGAGCGTTTCCGGGAAAAGAAAGATTGCTATATCGTTGTGGTACCCACCAGCTTTTCAACAGTGTAAAGGAAGAGGAATTTAAGCGAAGAGGAGTCAATGTGGTGATTTATGCCAACCAACTGATGCGGGCTACCGTGCCGGCGATTCAGAAGGCAGCTACCTTGATTTTTGGAAAAGGAAAGAGCAGAGGAATGCGACAGCATGCTGATGCCCTTCCAGGACATTATCCGTTTAATTCGGAAGAAGACTAGAAGGATTCGAAAAGAGATGCCACAGAAAAACTTTGGCATCTCTCTTTATAGTCTTAATGCGTATCATAGGCGTTTCCTTGGGGAATCTCGTTTTTATGAGCCTCTGTGGGTGGCTTGTGATATGTTATATCGATGTGAGTATGTAACAGCGTGAATGAGAAAGGGATTAATGAGCAATGACCAAAGCGGAAATAGAGAATCAAATTGTACTGGGAAAAGGAAAATCTAAAGGAAGAGTTGAAAAGCTTTTTCAAGAACATTCCTTCCGAAGAATCTTTCTGGTGGCAGGAAGCTCCTTTCCCAAGCTTCCCATCGGGGAAGAATTACAGGAGCTTTTCGGAGCTTTATATTGCTTTTATCATTTTTTCGATTTCCCTGGGCCAATCCCCGATTGGAGGAGGTGGAAGAGGGATTAAAGTGCCTTTTCCGCCTTTCGCGGAGAACAGTATTTTAGCGGTTGGAGGAGGCTCCGCTTGGATACGGCAAAAGTGCATTAAGCTTTTTACAGGCTTATCCAGGATAGACCGTATTTGGAACAGGAATTTAGAGATGATATTCCTTTGTTGGTACATCCCACTACGGCGGGAACCAGTTCGGAAAGCACTCCTTTGCGGTAATTTATCAAGATGGAAAAATGCTCTGTGGAGCATGAGAGCATTACCCGAAGTATCGTATAGAGGATGCAAGAAGTCTAGAAGCTTACCTCTATACCAGAAGAAGGCTACCCTCTTGGACGCTCTTAGCCATGCCATGGAAGCGATTTGGTCAAAGTATAGCAATGAAGACAGCAGAGCTTATGGGCAGAAGGCCATTACATTAATTTTATCGAATTATAAAGCATATCTTTCTTTGGAAAATGAAAATAATGCAAAAGCTCAAGGAAAAGCCTCTTCAGTGGAAGACTCTTCGCAGTCGGTTTTGGAGTCTATTGCTGAAGCTGCCAATCTTGCGGGGAAAGCTATTGCGGTGACAAGAACCACTGCCGGTCACGCCTTATCCTATAAATTGGGGAGCATCTATCAGCTTCCCCACGGATTAGTACCGCCATGGTAAACCGTGCGCTTTATCCTTTTATGTGTAGGGAAAAAAGTCGTATGACAGATCCGGAAAACCTGCTGTTTTTGGCAAAATGCTTTTCGGCAGAAACGGAAGAAGAGGGGGCAAAGCGTTACCTAGAAATTTTGGAGGACTTGAGAATTCTTCCCAATCTTTCGGTGAAAGGAGGGGACTTGGAGAATTTAGTCGCAGCCGTGAATCCGGAAAGACTTTCCAATCACCCCATTGCGCTAAGAGAAGAGGACATAGGGCTTTTGTATAAGGAGATTTTGGGAATCAGGTAAGAAAGATTTTCTGGAAGCTGAGGAAAATCTATTCTTTTGCCTCAGAAATTTCAATATTTTATGTTTCATGATGAAAAAGCAATAGCCAGAAAAAGCAAAGAAAACATGATAGAAATATAACAATAAATGACAGCTTAGTAGAGCAAGGAGGCCTATGAAGGTTGAGAGATTTTTAGAGTTGTGTCCGTCGGATTTTTTGCCGGAGTTCCGGACTCCCAGTTAAAGGCTCTCTGTGATGAATTAATGGAAAAATACGGTACAGGAGGCAACACCACATTGTAGCCAATGAAGGCAATGCTGTAGCGCTTGCAGCAGGATATCATCTGGCTGTGGAAAAGTACCCATGGTTTATCTTCAAAACAGCGGAGAGGGCAATGCCATGAATCCCTTAGTGTCTTTGGCTTCGGAAAGAGTCTGCAGGGATTCCCCTTCTCCTGTGATCGGATACAGAGGAGAACCGGGGTAAAGGATGAGACTAGCATCTTTTCAAGGAGAAATCACACTGGATTTTTTAAAGCTATTACAGATTCCCTACTTTGTTTTGGAGAAGGAGGCAAAGAGGAAGAATTAAAAATGCTTTAGAGGGCTTTGAAAAGAGTTTCAAAAGAGCAGACAGGCTGCCATTGTGGTGAAAGGGGGCTTTGGAGAAGGAGCACGGCTATCACTGTAGCAATGCTATAACTTTTCCAGAAGATGCTATCCGCTGCATCGTAGACTATACCGGAGATTCTCCCATTGTTTCCACTACCGGAAAAAGCCAGCAGAAAGCTTTATGAGATTCGGGAAGAACAGGGTGAGGAATATAGCAGAGACTTTCTTACCGTAGGTTCCATGGGACATGCCAGTTCCATAGCTTTAGGAATTGCTTTGGAAAAAGGAGAACGAAAAGATTGTTTGTCTGGACGGAGACAGCGCTCTTTTTGATGCATATGGGGGCTATGGCGGTTCTTGGATCATCAGGGCAAAAATATTTTTACATATCCTTTTTAAATAACGAGGCTCATGAAACCGTAGGAGGCCAGCCCACCGTCTCTCCAAACATCGATTATGGCAGTGTGGCAGAGGCTTGCGGATACAGTAAATCCTATCTGCTAAGAAACCAAAGAACTTAGAAAGAGTTCTTTTGGAGAGTATAAGGAAGAGGATCAAAATTTTCCTGGAGGTTCGTTGCGCCATGCATTCTCAGGAGAATCTGGGAAGACCTAGGGAGAGTCCTAAAGAGAATAAAGAGCTGTTTATGAAGAAGCTGGAGAAGTGAGGGCTTGTGAAAAATCACAATATAACAATATGAGGTCTGAAATTTGGGGCACGCTCCGCTAGCCTCGTCCATAGCAGTACTAACTTCAAGCTTCCCCAGCTCGCTTTCAGTAAGTACTGATGGGCTCAGACTACCCCTTTTCAGACCTATATTGCTAAAAACGTTTAATTATCGGGATTTTTCACTGCCCTTTCATTTCGTGCTATAATGTTGTCCGTAGAACTTTATTAAACTAATTTGGATAAGGAGGACAATATGACAAGAGAAGCGTTAAAGCAGGAAGTGGAGAGATTCTTAGAGGCTTATAGCCTATGCCCGGAGGGAAAGGCTGCACCCAGGCATATTTGGAGGCCTCGGAACGGAGCATGAACAGGAAAAGGCAAAGGCTTTGATTCAGGAAATCAAAGAGGATATTACCAGTATCGATGATTTGATTGCCCTTGCGGAAAGTGAAGCCGGAAAAGCTATTTTTCGGGAGAAGAGGGAGCGAAGAATACTGCCGCTGCCGCAAAGGAAGCTAAAAGGCAAAGGGAGAGGATACCTGTATTTGCCCGGTATGCCAAAGCGGGAAAGATTCTCTTGGCTAATGAAAGAGAGATTATCGGATAAAATAATATACAGATGTAAAAAGCGGGTCCTCAGATCTGCTTTTTCAATGGACAAAATCAATTCTAAAAGATTCCGAAAAAGCACTTGCTAGAGGAAGGATTTCTTGCTATATTGTGTTGGCGTGTCTATTGCGACACAAGAATTTGTGTTTTATGAGGAAATATGGAAGGGGCAAGGTTTTTCCAAGAAAAAGTGGCTGAAAAGCCTTTTTTATGCGAAAAAAATAGAGCCGATACAGTGAGTAGAGAAAGATGGGTGCTATGCAAACAATTATTAAAAAGAGGCACTTTTTGGAAGAGGACTATCAGGGAGAGAAGATTGAAAGAGCGATGGAAAAGGCCTTTCTCTCTGAGGGAATTTCTGTAGAGCAGGAAAAACTGCATTTTCTTTTGGGAAAGGTAGAGGAGAGCCTGGCAGAGAAGCATAGAGTTTCCGTAGAAGAAATTCAAAATGCCGTGGAAGAAGCCCTGATGCATAACAGGGGATTACAAGGTGGTAGAGCCTATATCCTGTATAGAGAGAGAGAACTCTTTTAAGACATCTTCGCCAGAGAATCAAAAGAGGAGATCAGGAGACAATGAGATTGATGATGTACTTCGTCGTTGTCAAAAGGATTTTCCGGATTATGATTTGGCAAGACTTTCTGCAAAGTACCTGTCCCTAAGTAAGGGAGAGCAGGAGCTTAGCAAGCGTTTGGCTCTTCTTACCAGAGCGGCGGCGGAGCTTACCACCCAGGAGGAACCGGGATGGGAAAGAATTGCGGGAAGACTTCGTTCCTATCATTTCCATAAGGAATTAAAGAAGGCGGAGGAGAGCAGAAATCTCCACAGCTTTTATGATAAATTAGTTTATTTGACAGAGCAGGGACTTTATGGTGCTTATATTTTAGAGCACTATTCCAAGGAAGAGGTGGAGGAACTTGCCAAGTTTATTGATCAGAGCAGAAATGACCCTTTTCGGTTATTCCGGACTGGATATTCTTCTGTCTCGCTACCTGATTCGAGATCATCAGCATGTGGTTCTGGAAAGTCCCCAGGAAATGTATCTGGGTATCTCCATGCATCTTGCCATGAAGGAAAAAGGAGAACCGTTTACAGTATGTAAAGGAGTTCTACGATATGATGAGCCTTCATCAGGTGACCATAGCTACCTAACCCAGTCAATGCCGAAAGCCATACCACCAGTTAAGCTCCTGCTTTATTGATACGGTTCCGGATTCTTTGGACGGCATCTATCAGAGCATTTCCAAGTTTGCGGATGTTTCCAAATACGGCGGCGGTATGGGAATGTATTTCGGAAAGGTACGTTCCAGAGGCGGAAAGATTCGCGGCTTCGAGGGCGCCAGTGGCGGTGTCATCCGTTGGATTCGTGTGGTAAACGATACTGCAGTGGCTGTGGATCAGCTGGGAATGCGCCAGGGTGCGGTAGCTGTATATCTGGATGCTTTGGCACAAGGATTTGCCGGAATTTTTACAGTTGAAGACCAATAACGGGGACGACAGAATGAAGGCCCATGACGTTTTCCCGGCAGTTTGTTATCCTGACCTATTCTGGAAGAAGGTGAAGGAAGATTTAAATCAGGAATGGTACTTAATGGATCCCCATGACATTTTCCTGGTAAAGGGCTACTGCTTAGAGGATTTCTACAGGGGAAGAATGGGAGAGTCGCTACGAGGATTGTGTACGAGATAACCGCATCAGCAAAAGAGTTTATGTTTTAAAGGATTTGGTGCGTTTGATTCTGAAATCTGCCGTGGAAACCGGAACTCCCTTTGCCTTCTACAGAGATACCGTGAATCGCATGAATCCCAACAAGCATAAGGGAATTATCTACTGCTCCAACCTTTGTACGGAAATCGCTCAAAACATGAAGGAAGCGGAGATTTGTGAGCGGAAGGTAGTGACTAAGGACGGAGACGAGGGTGATTGTCAGCACCGTTAAGCCGGGAGACTTTGTGGTTTGTAATCTGGTCTCCCTCTGTCTTGGCAATATTCCGGTGGAGAATCAGCCGGAGCTTGAGAGAATTACAAAAACCGTTGTCCGGGCTTTGGACAATGTTATCGACCTAAACTTCTATCCTGTGGCAGAGGCGGAGATTACCAACAAACGATACAGAGCTATCGGTCTTGGGGTATCCGGTTATCACCACATGCTGGCAAAGCATCACATTGCCTGGGAGTCTCAGGAGCATCTGGACTTTGTGGATAAGGTTTTTGAAAATATTAACTATGCAGCGATTAAGGCCAGCAGTGAGTTGGCTAAGGAAAGGGGCTCTTACAGTGCTTTTGCAGGCTCAGAATGGGAGTCCGGAGAATACTTTAGCAGAAGAAATTACAACAGTCCTCGTTGGGAGAGTTTAAAGCAGGAAGTTTATGCGGGGATTCGCAATGCCTGGATTTTGGCTACCGCTCCCACCAGTTCCACCTCCATTTTGATCGGAACCTCTGCGGGCTTAGACCCCATTATGAATCGCTTCTTCTTAGAGGAGAAGAAGGGGGCAATTCTGCCCAGAGTGGCACCGGAGCTTTCTATGGATACCTACTGGTACTATAAGTCTGCCCATCAGATGGATCAGACCTGGTCCGTACGGGCAGCGGGCCTTCGCCAGAGACATATTGACCAGGCCCAGAGCTTTAACTTCTGGATTACCAATGAGTATAAGATGAGTGAGCTTTTGAACCTTTACACCCTGGCATGGGAATGCGGGGTGAAGACCATTTACTATGTAAGGTCCAAGGCATTGGATCCGGAGGATTGCGAGTCCTGCTCTGCATAATGGATTAATCGCTTCTCCTGTATATGCCGCTTAAGGTCTGCTGCGTTTCCTACTCGCCCCATGCGCCGATGCACTCGTGCTCCTTGCGAACTCGCTTCGCTCAGACACGCACCGCACTCGTTGCTAGCATGGGGCTCCTAACGGAAGCCTCGCAATGGCCTTATCGCGGCATATATAGAGGAAGTCTCGTAATGACCATATCGCGGCATATACATAGGAAGCCTCGTAATGGCCTTTATCGCGGCATATACATTCTGAAGCGTCAAAAAAATCTCCCTTATGCATAGAGACATTTATCTATAGAAAAATTGAACTATGGCTTTTCAAGGATAACAAAAAGAATGGATTACTCTACTGCTTCAATGCAGTAGGAAAAGGAAATAGAGTATGGAAGAGATTAAGCGTAAGCCCTTATTTAACCCGGAAGGGGATATTGATGTTCGCAATCGTAGAATGATTAATTTCAATACGACCAATATCAATGATTTTAACAACATGAGATATGAGTGGGTGTCGGACTGGTATCGTCAGGTATGAACAACTTCTGGGTTCCTGAAGAGATTAATTTAAATCAGGACAAGAGTGATTATCCCCAAGCTTTCGAGGCGGAAAGAAGAGCCTATGATAAAATCCTGAGCTTTCTGGTGTATTTGGATTCCTGCAATCCGCAAATCCTGCTAACATTTCCCAGTATGTTACGGCAAATGAGGTGAACCTCTGCCTTTCCATTCAGACCTTCCAGGAGTGCATCCACAGCCAAAGCTACAGCTATATGCTGGATACCATTTGTAATCCTACGGAAAGAAACGACATTCTCTACCAATGGAAGACAGATGAGCATCTCTTACGGAGAAATAGAGTTTATCGAAATCTCTACAATGAGTTTGTGGAGCGGCAGAATAAGGACAGCTTCTTAAGAGTCTGTATAGCGAATTTTATTTTGGAGGGAATCTACTTCTATTCCGGCTTTATGTTCTTCTATAACTTGGGAAGAAATGGAAAAATGCCCGGTTCCGTACAGGAAATTCGCTATATTAACCGAGATGAAAATACTCACCTTTGGCTCTTCAGAAATATGCTTTTGGAGCTAAAGAAGGAAGAACCGGAGCTTTTTGATGAGGCTCATATTGCTGAAATTACCGAGATGGTGAAGAAGGGTGTGGAGCAGGAGATTGCCTGGGGGCAGTATGTAATCGGAGACTCCATTCCCGGTCTTAATGGAAAAATGGTGGAGGACTACATCCGTTATTTAGGAAACCTTCGTTATCGCTCTCTGAAAGCACCCAATCTTTTATGAGGGGCTATGAGAGGAGCCGGAATCCATGAAATGGGTATCTCAATATGCGGATGCCAACATGGTAAAGACAGACTTCTTTGAGGCTCGTTCCACAGCCTATGCCAAGAGCACAGCCATTGAAGATGATCTGTAAAAATGGTGGAAATCGTATTTCCGCTTATCCGGAAAAATATGCTTTTTTATTCCATAGAATAATTTAATAGGCATTATTAATTCTTTCTGAAATCCATAGAAAATCTTATAAAAAGCGGCTACTTGACGAAAATCGAGTAACCGCTTTTGTATTAGAAGGAGGCATTTGCATTCTCCTTTGCATTAGATAGAGATAGAGGAAAAGCCGAAAAGGGAAAAAGTGTGTTCGAGCTGATATAGAGGCAGAAAAGGAAAGGAAGGAATGGAAGAAAAAGCTATTTGTACGAAGAGATGATATACAGATTGGCATGCAGCTGGGTGAGTCGGTAAAAGACATTCGTGGAAGAGCCATGATTGAAAACGGCGTTTATCTGGATGCCTATCAGGTGCGCTATATCAAAGAAAAAAAGCTGCCGGGAATCTATATTTACCGGGTGCGAGATGATAAAAGACATCAAAAATTCCGGAGAAAACCAAGCAGATTATTCGTCAGCATAGAAAACCGGATCGTGCTAAAATTCAGCTTTCCGTGGAAATGAAGAAACAGCTGGAAGAAAGAATGAACCATATCTTCGACCACACGGAGGATAAGGATTTTGCTACCAACTCTTTGGATATTTTCGGAGAGCTGGAGTCAGCCATCTTCAAAAATGATGCGGTGGCGATTGATGTGAACCTCATTAAAATCAGTGATGAGTACACCTTTAAGCATAGTGTGGATGTGGCGGCCATTTCCATGATGATTGGAAGAGAATACGGCCTGCCGAAGGAAGAGCTTCACCAGCTTGGAATTGCAGGCTTACTGCACGATGTGGGAAAAGCCAGAATCCCCAATGAAATCTTGAATAAGCCCGGAAAGCTGACGGATGAAGAATTCAAGGTGATTCAGAATCACAGCCTATTCGGCTATGAAATCCTGAAGGAAAAGAACAGCTTTTCTCCCATTATTTTGGACGGCGTGCTGCATCACCACGAGAAGATGAACGGAATGGGCTATCCGGACAACTTGGGCAGTAGCCAGATTTCCCTGTTTTCCAGAATTATTTCCGTGGCGGATGTCTTTGATGCACTGGTAACCAAGCGCCCTTACAAAGGACCGATTACCGGAAGAGAAGCCATGGAAATGGTCTTGGCTATGGGTTCCGAGTTGGACAACGCTATCATTCAAAGCTTTATTGAAAGCGTGATCCTCTATCCAGTGGATACCATTGTGGAGCTGTCCACAGGACAGATGGCCAAGGTGGTGGAGAATAACAAGCGTTATCCCACAAGACCCAAGGTGGTAGAGCTGCAGACCGGAATGGTTTACGATTTATGTCATGACATGGAATGTAACAAAATCATAGTTTTTATAATATATAGAGGAAAAAGGGATGGGAGTGGCTTCCGTCTCTTTTTCTGTTTTTAATGCATTGGAAATATGGAGAAAATCCACTTTTCTATGAATAGGTCCGGAAAAGGGGCAATCTGAGCCCGCCGGTACTTGCTGAAAGCGAAGCTTGAAGCTTAGTACCGATGCGTGGCGAGGTTAGCGAGAGCGTGCCCTCTTTCCGGACCTGTTCTATAGAAAAGAATGTGAGTGCTTATTATATATCCCTTTTTCCTCTGTATATTTTAAATACTTTAAAGAGGAAATTTATGCTATACTAAATCGTAAAATGCTTTTTCAAAAAGCGAGGGTCTAGTCCTTTGCGGTAGTAAAGGGAGTTACAGGAGGCTTGGATGAAGAAATATGATGTAGCGATTGTTGGTGCAGGATGGGAGGAATTTACGCGGCTTACGAGCTGATGAAAACAGTAAGCTTTCCGTGGTGGTTTTGGAAGCAGGGACATAGCCTGGAAAAGAGACATTGTCCTATCGACGGAAAGAAGATTAAAAGCTGTATTTCCTGTAAAAGCTGTTCCATTATGAGCAGCTTTGAGGAGCCGGAGCTTCTCCGACGGAAAATACAATATTACCAATGACTTTGGCGGAACGCTTTACGAATACATCGGAAAAGAGGCTCTTTCCTGATGCGTTATGTAGATGAAATCAATATGGAAAATGGTGGAGAGGGAACAAGACTTTTCTCTACTGCAGGAACAAAGTTTAGAAGCTTTGCATGCAGAATCGTTTAAAAGCTTTTGGATGCTTCGTTCGCCACCTTGGAACAGACATCAACTACGTGGTATTGGAAAATCTTTTATGCCAAGCTTAAGGATCAGGGTGGAATTCCATTTGATTGTCCGGTGGAGAAGGTGGAAAAAGCTGGAGAATGATGGCTTCCATCTCCATACCAAGAAAGAAGATTTCTATGCGGATAAATGCATTATCTCTGTAGGGTCGTTCCCGGAAGTAAGTGGATGGAAACGGTTTGCAAAGACATGAACATTCCACCAAGTCCAATCGCGTAGATATCGGTGTTCGCGTGGAGCTTCCTGCCGTAATCTTCTCCCATTTAACCGATGAGCTTTATGAGAGTAAGATTGTTTATCATGCCGAGCTTTTTGAGGATAATGTACGTACCTTCTGTATGAATCCCAACGGTATCGTGGTTAATGAAAATACCAACGGCATTGTTACCGTAAACGGACACAGCTACGAGGGAGAAGAACAGCATACGGAAAATACCAACTTCGCTCTTTTGGTGGCTAAGCATTTTTCCGAGCCCTTTAAGGACAGTAACGGATACGGTGAAAGTATTGCCCGACTTTCCAATATGTTGGGAGGCGGTGTAATCGTTCAGCGTTTCGGTGATTTGGTGCGAGGAAGAAGAAGTAATCATAAGAGAATCGAGGAGGGACTGGTACAGCCTACTCTTCAGGCAACGCCCGGAGATTTGAGTCTGGTGCTTCCAAAGAGAATTTTAGACGGCATTATGGAAATGATTTATGCCTTGGATAAGATTGCTCCCGGTACAGCCAATGAAGATACCCTTCTTTATGGAGTAGAGGTTAAGTTCTACAACATGGAAGTGGCTTTGGACGAGCATTTGGAATCCTGTGTAAAGGGGCTCTATGTGATTGGAGACGGTTCCGGTGTGACTCACTCCCTTTCCCATGCCTCCGCATCCGGAATCTTCGTAGCCAGAGAAATCGCGGGCTAGTTATATAAAGCAAAAAATTGCGACTGAGAATTGCAGTATATATAGTAGTAAAGGAATTAAAAATTCTAAAAAGACCGACCATAGGAGAGCGTTGCCTTGGTCGGTCTTTGAGTCTAACAGTATCGCACGCGTAGTGTGATATCTCGTTTATTGATATGTTTTCAACTTTTCCCATATAGCTTTAGAAGCATATTTTTCTTTATCTTTATCCTTATCGAAGAGGGGATTTCCGAAGGGAAGAAGCTTTTCTTTCCAATAGTTTGCAAACTCCGCTCCGCTTTCTTTTTCTAAAAGGCTATGATACAGCTTTGCAATTCCTTCGGATTGTAAAATCACATAATCGGAATGCACCGGAGCGGGCATGACCACATAATTTTCCGCATTCACGATGGCTTTTCCGTCTTCCTTATCTTCTAAATCAATTTCGGAAGTAACAAACCAAGGAATATAAATCAACTGTTTCGTACAAGACTTAAGCTTTTTGCTAAAAAAGGCCGGATCAAGCATAAAGCTTAAGTTATATTCATCACAAGGATCATTTATGAAAATAAAATCCGGAGAAATCTCCTGTAAATCGATAGTCCTAAAATCCAGAAGAGAAGGATTGTCTTTTCCCAACTCATCTTCATATAAAGCATAGTCCCATTGTGCCGGAGAACATCCTCCCAGCCCATCTTTGTAATAATAAGGAAGGGCATAGAAACAATCCACAGAGTCATCTATTTGCCTCTAAAAAGTCCCCTCATGGACTCCCAGCGAGAGTAAAGGGAAGGAAGAAAAATACAGGCGCAGCTTTAGGGATTCTGACTTATTTTCTTCTTTAAGAGTAGATAATACATTGATCTTTTTCTTTAAATCATTTTTATCGATAGAATATTCGTAGAAAAGCTTTCCTCCAATTCCATCCCTGTAGGCTGATTCCATTTTGCGATACATGGGTAATCATGATTTCCTCCACCTTTTTAACGGTTCTATAATCATAATATCTTTCGGAGATGACTTTTTATATACTCTTTTGGCGCAGGAAGGCCCGAAATTCAAAATCAAATAAACTTGTTCATCGTACCAATGCCATTAAAAATGCCCTTACCTTGCCCTTGATAAATGATAAAATCCAGTAAACAGGCAATTTTACTTCGGGATTCTGATTAAATCTTTGAAAACAGTCTGATAAAAGATTTAGAATATTTTTCTCAGTAGTGAGGAGAATGCAATAGTTTAACTTTGGTTATTTTTCCACCTTTTGCTTCTTCTACCAAAAACAGCTTTCTTGTCGCCCTCGGTGAGAGGGAAAAGAAGCAAGAATGCATAGGGAGTTTCAGCAACTCCATTCGTTGTCTTTCTTTTTCTGTATCTTCGAAAGATAGTCATAAGGAAAATATCAACGCCAGCTCCATAAAGATAGTTGTGGTATTTCCCGATGGCATCGGTGGAAATCAGCATTTCCTTATGTTGGACAGAGCTAACTAGCTCGCCGTTACTATTATCTTCCTTTAAAGAACGGAAAACTAATTCTTTAGGGAGCTCTGTATTAGCCACTTCATGAAGATTTCATAATCCTTTCGCAGCATCATAATGTCAATGTCATCATCCCAGGGAATAAAAGCCTTTGTGGCGGATGGCACCAATAGATTCCATAATCAATAAAATAACTTAAACATACTTTCTCCAAATTCTATCAATTTCAACTAAGATTTCCAACTCCGCTGCCCAAGCCCGTTTCATCATGGCGGGAATAAAAACCTTCTCAACCTCGTCCAAAAGAATTCTCTTGGAAACTCCATCTTGTGTACTCCTTTTCCGTAATTGTATGTCCATTATATACTTCGGTAAAAGAAATCTATCATTATATAAAGCAAGGAAAAAGTGAACTACAAAATGTGGAAGACAACTTAGCATATCTTGTATCTTAAAAATATAAAATCTTTTTCAAAATAAATCTACAATTTTTGTTGACAAAGCTTAAGTTCAAGTGTTAATATACACAAGCTGTCGCAAAAACAAGACAGTAAAAAGCAGAAAAGAAAGCAAGGAAAAATCAGAAGCTTCAGCCGAGATGAACCAGAAAACTTTTGCAAAAGCTGAACCTTGAAAATCAAAAGATCGAATAATACACAGACCCTGAAAGATTCTTGAAAAGAAGTTCTTCTAAGAAAGAACGAAAAAGCGGAGTTCCGGCAGAGAAAATTCAAGAAGCACAGAAATGTGCAGTGAAAACAAAACTTTAACAGTAAAAAGGAAAAACAAGCTAAGCGCGTTTTGACTTGGACTGAACAAACCCGCTCGGAAGAGCGGATAATACTTGCAAGAAAAAGCACTTTTATGAGAGTTCGATCCTGAAAAATCAGGATGAACGCTGGCGGCGTGCCTAACACATGCAAGTCGGAACGAGATGCGTATTGGAAAGCTTCGGTAGGAGATACGTTATCTAGTGGCGGACGGGTGAGTAACACGTGGGTAACCTGCTTATGGAGGGGATAACAGGAGAAATCACTGCTAATACCATGACAGCACAGTACCGCATGGTACAGGGTGAGAAAAGATTTATCGCCATAAGATGGATGCGCGTCTGATTAGCCAGTTGGCAGGGTAAAAAGCCTACCAAAGCAGCGATCAGTAGCCGATCTGAGGGAGGATGACCAATGCATTGGGACTGAGACACTGGCTGAAAACTCCTACGAGAGAGCGACAGTGGGGAATATTGCACAATGGAAACCTGATGCAGCGACGCCGCGTGAGTGAAGAAGTATTTCGGTATGTAAAGAAGCTCTATCAGCAGGAAGATAATGACGGTACCTGACTAAGAAGCCCGGCTAACTACGTGCCAGCAGCCGCGGTAATACGTAGGGGCAAGCGTTATCCGGATTTACTGGGTGTAAAGGGAGCGTAGACGGAATGGCAAGTCTGAAGTGAAATACCCAGAGCTCAACCTGGGAACTGCTGGAAACTGTTGTTCTAGGTGTTGGAAGGTAAGTGGAATTCCTGGTGCGCGGTGAAATGCGTGAGATATCAGGAAGAACACCGGAGGCGAAGGCAGCTTACTGGACAATAACTGACGTTGAGGCTCGAAAGCGTGGGGATCAAACAGGATTAGATACCCTGGTAGTCCACGCTGTAAACGATGAATACTAGGTGTCAGGGTGCAAAAGCATCTCGGTGCCGTCATAACGCTATAAGTATTCCACCTGGGAGTACGTTCGCAAGAATGAAACTCAAAAGGAATTGACGGGGATGACACAAGCGGTGGAGCATGGTTTAATTCGAAGCAACGCGAAGAACCTTACCAAGTCTTGAGATCCCATTGACAGAGTATGTAATGTACTTTCCCTTCAGGGCAATGGTGACAGGTGGTGCATGGTTGTCGTCAGCTCGTGTCGTGAGATGTTGGGTTAAGTCCGCAACGAGGCGCAACCCTATAGTTAGTAGCCAGCAGTAAGATGGGCACTCTAACTAGACTGCCAGGGATAACCTGGAGGAAGGCGGGGATGACGTCAAATCATCATAGCCCCTTATGACTTGGGCTACACGTGCTACAATGAGCGTAAACAAAGGGAAGCAAGAGGGTGACCTGTAAGCAAATCTCAAAAATAACGTCTCAGTTCGGACTGTAGTCTGCAACCCGACTACACGAAGCTGGAATCGCTAGTAATCGCGAATCAGCATGCTGCGAGTGAATACGTTCCGGGTCTTGTACACACCGCCCGTCACACCATGGGAGTTGGTAATGCCCGAAGTCAGTGTCCCAAGAAGGGGCTGCCGAAGGCGGACTGATGACTGGGGTGAAGTCGTAACAAGGTAGCCGTATCGGAAGGTGCGGCTGGATCACCTCCTTTCTAGGATAGAAGTAGGGGGTTTGTGTGTTATTCGATTTTTGATGAATAGAGGAGCGACGAAGTCATAACACTAGGAAAACTAAAAAGAATTAAATAGTTAAACTTTGTCCGGTGTTGATGCGTTGGGAAACACCCGTTCTCCATCGAACACGACGGTTAAGACTTAAGCGGTGAAAAATACTTTGACTGGTAACGGCACGGGAAGATAGGTGGATGCCGGACATTTTTAAAAATAAATACAGTAATGTTAAGAACACATCGGGTTCATGACCCGACATTGTACTGCCTACGAGTAAAGCATCGTACTATGAAAAACTACATATCAGAAATGATTATTCTAGTAAATAAGAGTAAGACATCCGAGGGGTACAAGGTAAAACTAGTACTAAAAACGAGGCAAGAAACCGAAAGGTTAACTGCAAATCAGAAAAAGAGATACACGCTAATATCTCAAACGATCGAGAGATCAAGTGGAGAATTGGTTAAGCAATAAGAGCATGGGGTGAATGCCTAGGCACTGAGAGCCGAAGAAAGACGTGATAGCTGCGAAAAGCTGCGGGGATTGGCAAATACGATTTGATCCGCAGATATCTGAATGGGAAACCCACTGAGAAAAGCTCTAGTGCTGTACAACAATACATAACTGTACAGAGAGAACCCTCTGAACTGAAACATCTAAGTGAGGCGGGAGGAGAAAACAACAGTGATTCCGAGAAGTGAGTGGCGAGGCAGAAATCGGAAGAGCCCAAACCAGGTGCGTGCACCTTTAGGGTTTCCGAAACCGCATTTAGTTCCGTAAGTGAGTGGAAGACGATGGAAAGCGTTGCCATGAGAGGTGAAAGCCCTTACACGAAGCGTAAAGGAATGAGGCGGAATCCAGAGTACTGTCAGACACGTGGAACCTCCAGCGCAGAATGCGGAGGATACCCCAGACTAAATACTACTCAGTGACCGTGGCGATTAGTACTGTGAAGGAAGGTGAAAAGAATGCGGGAGGAGGTGAGAGAACCTGAAACCCTGTGTTTACAAACTGTGGAACAGCGCAAGCTGAACGCGTACACTTTTGCAGAACGATTCGAGCGAGTTATAGTTACTGGCAGGTTAAGGACTTAAGGTCCGGGAGCCGAAGCGAGGCAGTCTGAATAGGGCGCAAAGTCAGTAGATATAGACCCGAAACCGGGTGACCTATCCATGTCCAGGATGAAGCTAAAAGTAAAATTTGGTGGAGGTCCAGAACGCATCCGTTGAAAAGGGGTGGCGATGAGGTGTGGATATGGAGAAATTTCAATCGAAGCCGGAGATAGCTGGTTCTCCTCAGAAATAGCTGAGGGCTAGCCTCATAGAGTCTAACGCAGGTAGAGCACTGAATTCTTGAGGGGCGTCAAAGTCTACCAATAGATATCAAACTCCGAATGGCGTATATGAATATACATGGGAGTCAGACTGCGGGATATAAATTCCGTAGTCAAAGGAGCTATGATCTACAGCTAGAGTGCGAGAGTACATGTTGAAAGTGGTAAAAGGATGTGGGATTTCACAGAACAACTAGGATGTTGGCTTAGAAGCAGCCACACATTCAAAGTGCGTGATAGCTCACTGAGTCAGAGGTCACTACGCCGAAAATTAACAGGGGCTACCTGCACCGAAAGCTTAGGGATGGTGGCAAACCATCGGTAGAGGGAGCATTGAAAACACGTAGAAGCGGTACCGGAAGGAACCGTGGAGAGTTTGAAGAGAAATGCCGGAATAGTGGCGAGATGGGTGAGAATCCTCCAAGTAGGAATATCTAAGGTTTCAGAATTAAGCTGATCTGCCCTGGGTAAGTCGAGCTATAAGGCAGGGGCTGAAGCCTGAGTCGATGGACAACTGGTGTAGATTCAGTACCTTACTAAAATCAGAGTAAGTGGGACACATGGAGAGAGAGAGCCAGGAATGAGAAGACCGGTGCAGGGAGGTGGGGTGTAGTAGGAAAAAGTAGCTACACAATCTGAGACCTGATGCGGATCGAAAGAAGTGAGAGCTCTTAGACTCTGTGGCGAGGAAAAGCCGCTATTGTGTTTAATAAGCCCGTACCGAAACCGACACAGGTAGATGGGAGGAGAGAATCTAAGGTACAGGGAAGCATTGTTAAAGGAACTCAGCAAAATATTGTAACTTCGGGAAGGGTGCCAAGCAGCAACTAGGTATGAAGAAAAGACTCAAAACAACTGTTTACAACACAGGTCTATACAGAAACCGTGAGGTAAAGTATAGTTGACACTACAGTGCTGGAAGGTTAAGAGGAAGAGTTAAAACAATCAGAAACTTTGAATTGAAGCGATGAAACAGCGGTAGTAACTATAACAGTCCTCAAAGGTGGCAAATTCCTTGTCAGGTGAGTTCCGAGAGCCCACACGAAAGGCATAATGAGTTTGAACTGTCTCAACAATGCACGCGGTGAAATTGAGTGCCAGTGAAGTGCTGGTTACCCGCCGGGACGGAAAGACCCCATGGGCTTTACTCCAGCAGATGCGAGTTCAGTAATGTATGCTGGGATGGGTGGGGAGACAGAAGATAGAACTTCGGTTTTATCAAGAGTCGCTGTTGGGATACCACCCTTATGTTATTGGTTTTCTGACATGTAAGTAAAGCCCGGTCAAGGGACAATGTCAGGTGGGGAGTTTGACTGGGGCGGTACGCCTCCGAAAGTATCGGGAGGCGCTCAAGGTTCCCTCAGGATGGTTGGAAACCATCCAAAGAGTCACTAAAAGGCATAAAGGGAGCTTGACTGCGAGGCGACGGTGAGAGCAGGTAAATACGGACTTAGTGATCCGGTGGTGATGAAAGTGGGTTGCCATCGCTCAACGGATAAAAAGCTACCCTGGGGATAGGGCTGAGGTCTCCCGAGAGTTCACATCGACAGGGAGGTTTGGCACCTCGATGTCGGCTCATCGCATCCTGAGGGGCTGAAAGGTCAGTGCAGGGTTGGGCTGTTCGCCCGATAAAGCGGTACGCAGGCTGGGTTCAGAACGTCGTGGGGACAGTTCGGTCCTATCCGGCGCGGGCGTGAGGATGTTGAGAGGATCTCGTCCTTAGTACAGGGAGAATGGGATGGACTGACCTCTGCCGCACCTCATTGGGAATCAATCCCAGCAGGGTAGGCAAGTTGAGAATGGATAAACGCTGAAGGCATCTAAAGCGTGAGAGCCAGCCTCAAGATGAGATATCCATCGCAGGTAAGACCCCTTGAGAGAACGAGGTGAATGGGACTGAGGTGTAGGTGTAGTAATACAGTTCAGCTGACAGTTGCTAATGGGTCGAGGGCTTATCAATAGCGTCTAGTTTTGTCTAAAGTCTGGGAAGAATAATCAAGAGATATACGGTTTACAGGTATGCCGATATAAGCTCAGTTGGTAGAAACAACTGATTTGTAATCAGTAGGTCTTCGGTTTGCGAGTCCAGAATATCGGCTTAAGCCTAAGCGTAACCAGAGCTTTTCCTATCTTATAAGATACATACACAGTTTGTATTTTTCATTTAGCAGGTATGTATTTTTCTGTTTTATAGATTTCTTAACAACTTGCTAAAAGGATAGTTTTTCATATAATCATTTACGGAACCGTAGCTCAATTGGTTCGAGCACTCGGCTCATAACCGATCGATTGAGGGTTCAGAGTCCCTGCAGTTCCATGAAGAACAATGTGATGCATTGTTCTATAATCCGGTTTTTATAGTTTCACTCTTTCTTTTATGGTTCTTAAAGTGGATATAGAAATAAGCCTCTAAAGTATGGAGAAAATTAAGCACTTATACTTGATGAGTGCTAATAATTATGTATACTTTTCCTGTTTGGTGCTCCATGAGGACTGTGGTAGCTAGGTGACGCATGGTACTATGGGTAGCTATGGTGGCTATAAGCGAGCTGTGGTGGCTATGGTGGCTATCGAGTGGCTATGGTAGCTATAGTGGCTTCTCAGGAGAGATGAGGTTTAAGCTATCAGATTGTATAGTGCAGAAAAGGTATTTTATGGAGGATCTTTGTCAATTCCTGAGTGAGAATATTTTCCCCAGTATCAAAGGAAATGGATGTATGATGATCAGGACATGTACGTGAGCAGATTTCTAATACTGCGATGCAGTAATAGCTGGACTTGCCTGTGATTTCAGATAGAGATGCCGGCAGACTATAAAGGTCGAGGTAAAGCGTTGACTGTGAGATCCTGATGTTCACATACCATTTGCTAACTAAGGATAACGGTATCGAGATATGACGGAGGAAGAGTAGAAAAGTATATTACATGATTACTCCGGTGCAGCGTGTTTACTATGAAAAATACAAAGATAAAAGCCAGCAGTGATCAGATTATCGGTCAAAATGGTACCGGTCTTGGATTTTACTCTGCTTTCTTAGTTTGCCGAGTCAGGGTGAAATCGAAACCCTTTCTTCTTAAAAAGGGACGTCGAAATGCATTCACCGAATTATGATGACGGAACCGGATTACAAGCGTGACAGGCAGATAGAGTCTTCTCATGGTACGGAGATTACCCTTCATTTGAACGATGACTGCTTACGAGTAATGCCAATGAATAGGAAATGCGTTTCCAGTATTGAAAATATGTAGTTCCTCTGTACCGGTTGAGAATTTATCTGGAGGCTTCTAAAAGGACAGCCAGGAAATTTTGGTATCTGAGCTTCCGGAGATGTTGTTTTGGAAGAGATTTCGGAGAAGGTAGAAAAAGGATGAAAGGAAGAGGCGAGGGAGACACGGAGGCTTAAAGACTGAAGATTGAAAAGAAAAGCGTCCTGTACTCTTGAGTAGAAATTCATCCGCTTTGCAGGAGAGTCTCCTTCCACGTGATCGAGAACAGTATCTGGACTTTTGTCATAGGACCCATATCATGACTCTAAGGAGCCTGTTCTGGATACATTTGAATATGGATTATCCTTATCATTTGGAGGGGTGCTGTATTTTCGAGTTAATTCGAATTATGTGAATCCATCAGCTATCAAGCTTTATAACAATCAAGTCTTTGTGCGGATAACATTAGAGGTCATTCCGAGTCTTGCTTCTTTTTAAAGGTGTGATTGACTGTCGGATCTTCGCTGCGTATCTAAGTTTCTCCAGCTTCAGTGTAGTTTGTCAGAAGATTTCCGATTACATTACCAGGTGTGAAGAAGCTTTCCGGTTTATACAAGACGAGATCAGGGAAATTGTGAGGAAGTATTGGACGACGACTTTCTCCTTTATCAAGTACGGTATGCTGAGATGAGATGAAAAGTTTGCAGAAAATGAAGGACTATATCCTGTTTAAGGTTTAGAGGGATAAGTATCTGACCTTACCGGAGCTTAAGAAGGAGAAAAGGACGATTGAGAGATTGCTTCCGGGAGATACGAGTTCCTGAAGAGGAGTCAGCAGAATGAGAAGCAGGCTTCAGTGTAGAAATACAAATGAAAGCGGTGCTGCACTGAACGGTCCGGCTTGATGCGGAAAAGCAGGAGAAAAAGGTAAAGAGGTTTACTATGTTTCCGATGCCTTAGCCCAGAGCATAGTATATTCCGCATTTTAAAAGAGCATAAGAAGAGCGGTTTATCTTACAGGAAAGAATCGATTCCGCTTGTTACTGAATTAGAAGCGAAAATGAGGGAGCTTCAGTCCAAAGAGTCGATGCAGCGGACTTCGAGGCTGCTTTGGAGGGCTTTCCGAGGAGGAACAGAAAAATCTTCCATGCTTTCCAGAAAAATTGGAAAAGGTTTCCAAAGAGAATCTTGCAAAGGACCAAGCTGAAGAATTAAAGCTGGAAAGGCTGTTGTCAAATACACCGGCTGCGACTTGCTATCCATTTCAAGAGATCAGAAGGTGCAGAGGATGATGAAAATGTATGCTATTTCCCGGCATGCCATGGGAGAATCTTTCCTTTGGAGGAGGTTGGTATTAAAGTAGAAAAAGCATCGCTGGCGTAGATTATCTTCTGAAGCAGAGGCTCTTTTGGAAGAACAGAGGAAGGAAAAAGCTTCTTGAAGAGCAGATTATGACCTTGCCCATATTCAAAATGCCGGCAAACGGAGAGAGATGAGAGCAATTCGTAGATCGCTCGAAAAGCTTCTTCTGCAGTTGTAGAGGAGAGACGTAAAAAGATATATCCTTGCCACATGCGTGCAAAGTTGCTGTGAAAAATGAGTAGAAACTCACCAAGAAAATACTTATTTTCCGCGAGTTTTGCTATCGATCAAAATAAGAAGATTTATGTTATAAATATAACGATGCAGGAGTAGAGTAGGAGTAGAGGAGTAGCATGAAGACAGAAATTTTATCTTGCGTGATTCTCCGCCGGTATTCTCTGTGCTGTGATTTTAAAGGATTCGTTCTTGGAACACAGAACAGGCCGAGAAAGATTGGACGCTCCGGATACTGGCAAAGACACAAAGAAAGGTTACTGTAGCGGTTTCGGAGGAACTGTGACTGTGGAGGTTACCGCAGATGCGGATAAACTCCTGTGGGAGCAAATGTCTTAAGCAATTCCACTGAAACAGAGGGTATCGGAGTAAAGCATTGAGCTCTTCCGGCTTTGATGGTCAGAGCAGCAAAGCTTTAACGTGGACAGTGTGCCGCGGAGCAACCGTATCCAGCACGGCTCTCTCGACGCGCCGGTGGAGAGCGGGCGATTAGAAATAGGCTTCTCTGCAGATGAGTTTAGCACTCCCAGTGGCGGAAGCTTGTAATGCCAGAACCTGCGAAGACCAGAGATCTTGAGGAGCGAGACATGGTAGTCATCGGTGCCAGCCCGGAGCAGGAATGATTCCGCCATTACACCGCCGACGGTTGGGAAAATCCGTGATGATCGAAGCAGTATGAGTGGGAGGCTCTCTCCGTGCAACAGGAGGTATGAGATGCTGCGAGCGACCAGAGTGTGCACGCCTTTTAGCTGTGAAGAAGGAGCAGGCGTGAGAAGCTCTGGCGACTGCTGCGGAGAAAATGCAGTGACAATGAAACCATTACCGCCTTGGCAGCAAAAGGTAGAGGAACAATATGCCGCTGTGGGCAAAATCCGGAAGGATATTTTGATTCCGTAGAGCTGGTGGAGCTGGATGCCATGGTGGGGAGGAAAGGGGCAAGAACAATCCTACTTTGGTCAGTGTTGAGTAGGAACAATCAGTAGCTGATGATTATCTGGAAAATTCGAATGACCATTCTACAATGTAGAGTTCCTTCGGAGGAGCTTCCGTGAAGAGAATTCATCGTCCTGTGGATGAGGGCAGTAGGGAGTTAGTGCGGTAGGTTCTTACATGATTCCTGTTTTTGGGAGAATCACAGGACAGGACAAGATTACCTACTGACTTCCGCGTAACTGCAGAAAAGTACGAGTCGAAGATGGAAAAATCTCGGCGCGTAAAAGGTAGACGCTCCGGCAATTCCGTAGGGGTTAAAAGCTCCTGTGGTTATTGTAACGCTACCGGCGGTTTACGTAGTAAGGAGATGGTGGAAAAAGTGCTGGCGACCTAAAAGAGGCTATATGTCTCCAATGCACGACGGTGCTGGGACAGGGAAATTTTCATAGGCGGAAGCCTTGACCAGACACTGTAGATATGGATCAGATTCAGATTCACCCACAGTGACCCACCGTAGTGCCCATCTCGTACAGGGGCTTACGAGGAGACGGGTGCTATTTGAAAGTAAACGGAAGGGTCTTCGTTTTGCACCGATGAGTGGGAACCAGAGATGCGGTATCAGAGGCGGAGATTGAGGCAGACCAGTTCTCTGGGTATACCTTGTGGCTTGATAACAGATGGTGGAGAAATCACGCAGTCATTCCAGGGCTCTATTAAATCCGGTTATACCGTAATCACGGGAAGATGCCAAGAGGTCTGGCTAAGAGGCAGTAGGGTTCCAGGGATGCCTTTGAAAGACTGAAGACCTTCCGACGGATTGGAGATAAGTGCTGGCGAGAAAGAGGATACCACGCATTTGGAAGAACCAGCTTTGCGGAACCCCGGATACAACACCTTTCTATGCCATTAAGGTGACTCGAGCGTCCATGCACCATGAGGACTTCGCATGTAATGAAGTCCACCGAGGTTTGAGATCCAGAACAGCAGTACAGATTCCAGGACTTTTGCATGCGGAGAGATTACGGTGGCCGCACGGGGCTAACCGTTTCGGCAAATGCTGTTGCAGACTTCCTGTCTTTGGATTGCAGGAGAATCATGAGCCAAAATTCCAGAGGCTAATAGAGACATTTCCCTAAATCGTCGGATAGCACTTTTCGAAAGACAACAAGCAGGGAATAGGAAAAAGAGCTAAAGAAGGAACGTACTGGCCTTTGGTAGCACATCGTCTGTGTGTAGGAAATCACGACCTGTAAAAGAAAAGAAAGTAAGGAGCGGACTTGCGAAAATCGATAAAATGAGATAGAATAAAGGCTGAAGTTTTGAGAGGACGTGTTTTGTATGAGCATGAGACTAGACCATACGGAGATTATTAGACCCGGTGCAGAACGTGGTTGTAGCATCAAATTATTAAAAGGGAAGTTTCGCCAGCGTTGACAGAAGGCTATAACCTATTAACCAGATAGTGGGGTACGATGTCGTCGGGGTCCTACCTATAACCACCAGCTCTAAGAGGGACGAAAGCCTGATTAATAGATGAGAGTGCAGGATGAACTCCTGGAAAGGTTGGTACGGAATTATGTGAAGGTAAGTGTTCTAAAAGTCCATAAGCTTTTTGGTCTGTCTGGGAGTTCAGGAGACCTTTTGCTGCTGATTCAATGGGAGGTAGTGTATGTTGCTAGCGTAGATTACGGATCAAAACAGTGGGGCTCGCCATGCCACTTTGATCTTTAGGTATCATTGTTCCAGCCTCTTACCAAAGCTGGCGGGAAAGAGAAGGAAAGATTACAGAAAAGACCGTGAAGAAATTCGAAAACTTTGCCAAAAGATATCGGAATTGGAAGAAGTTGGTTCTAGGTTGTCCCTGCCCACATGGACAGCAGGTGAGTGAGAAAGGAGTAGAAAGGTGCGAAGGGTTCACTGGCCTAGGAGTATGCAGATCGAACTTGCTTGTTTGTATGATGAAAGGCTCAGTACCATGGAAAGCGGAAGGAAATTTTGCGAGAAAACGGGTTCCCAAGGATAGACAAAAGGAAGTACTAGATCGGTAGGCGCTTCAGGTAATTTCGAGATTGTGCCTTCGAAACGAGAGGAAGGAGGTAAAATGGAAGGCCGGAAGGAATTCGTTTACGTTCAGAAGAAGAGATGATTTAGAGTTAGGAGATTTTGGAGAGACTGTGGTACCGTGCTATATGAGTTACCGATGCAAAGAAGGAAGACAGCGTTTGCTATGTGATGAAGGACACATCCGCGCCTGGCGAGGACGAAGAAGCGGACTTCAGTTTTGCGGAGGGAGAAGAAGCAGAACGCAACTATGGATATTTTCAGAGCTGCGCTTTCCGGAGGAATGTTACCATAGGGAGAGATGGGGTCGGACTTGGAAGAAGTTCTCGATTAAGCTAAGAAAAGCCCGAGAGCGTAGGGCAAGAAAATCTTAAAACACAGTAAAAGAAACATACTATAGGCTAAACAGATATACGTCAGAAGGAATAGAGATGAAGAAGGCAGCTGACAGAAACAGCAACAACGGTGAAAGAGAGAGAAGGTAGAAGCTCATCATGTCGTGAAACTGTGCAGGAGGGTGAGATCGGAAAATCGAAAAGTACCGATGGAAGAAACTACCAGAACAACCAATGCCAGAGCAACAGCAAAGACAGAGAGAAAGACGGGATGATGAACGTGCCAGCTGATCGCCAAGACCCAGAGGGCGAGAGGAGGATAAACCGGTTTACGGTCCGGAGCATTTCCCATTGCTCACCGGAACCATGGAGGTATCCGGAAAGTAGGCCGCAGGGAAGAAAGCCAGAAAGCTCGCTTTTCGAGGGGCTCCTGTCAAAGGTCGTTCGCTTTGGACTGAGATCAAATCGGCATAGAACAGTCTGCCATTGGGACAGAGAGTACCATAGATTATATCGTGGACTGCGGATTCGTGCTCTACAGATATTATCATTTAGGTAGATACTGAGTTATTCGGATATCAGCTACATTCAAGTCAAAGATTCGCAAGATGAAGAGGCTTTGTAATTACGCTTAGTGTGAGGATCATGTGGTGCTCTGCCCTATGTTTCTGTGAGATTGATGTGCGTTTGTGCTACGATACTCCTCTGAAGCTCTAGTTCAGAGAAAACATGGAAAGGCGGCTTGGATAAGCTGGTCAAGATAGAAGACCATGAAGTTCGGTCAGTCCGTGAACTGGGTTTAAAATTAGAATTTCATGAGACCAGCCACTCTATTCAGGACGCGGCGGTAGCGCGATTACCACGCCTGCCGGTGGAGTGATGCATGCCGGAGACTTTCAAGGTGGACTACACTCCTGTGTTTTTCGGGGATCAGATTGACTTACGGCGTTTTGCGGAACTGGGAAAGAACGATGATGCTGGCTATGCTTTCCGATTCCACCAATGCCCAAAAGCAGGCTTCACCATGTCTGAAAGAGAGACGGTGGGAAGAACGCTGAGTTTGATTTTGCAGAGCATCAGAACAATAGAATCGTGGCAGCTACCTTCGCCTCCAGTGATGGAGTAGTGATGCAGCCAGATTATCGATACTGCCGCAGAAGTGCAAGAGAAAGAGTAGTGGTAAGAAGGACGTTCCATGAGATTGAATATTATCTCCGTGGTATCAGAAACTAGAATATATTCATATTCGGAGAGACCTCAGTGACATTGAAAATTGGAGTTATCGATGAAGCAGACGGTTTGATTACTACCGGTTCTCAGAAGTCCGCAGCGACTCTGTCTCGTATGGTAGCGGTTATGCGCCGGAAGGTCAGCAGTGGCTTTTAATGATGTCGTGGTTGTAGTCTTCTCACCATTCCGGAAAGCGAGGCGGGCGGTAGATGGAGTAGTCAATGAACTTTGAAAGCTCCATGCTAAGGTGATTATGCAGGATACCCACGTTTCGGACATGCTTGCGCCAGAGGATTTGAGCTTTTGTACTCCTGGTAAAGGCCCATTATGCTGTCCTTCGCATGGTGAATTTCATCATGAGAGATCTGCGGCGACGCTGGCGGAATCCTGTCGGTGCAGATGGGATAAGGTGCCTGATGCTGGACAACGGTGATGTGCTACGGGAGTTCGCGACAGATGGAGAAGAAGTCAGCTGCAGCATCGAGAAAAGGAATTTTGAAGTGAGCGGTGTTCATAATGGACGGACTGGGTATCGGAGATGCGACAAATATTGTGCTGAGAGACCGTCAGAACCTGGCACTGGAACGGAATCATTGTGGTTCTTACCTGGAAAAATATTCTGGGACATCGAGTGTGCGAGATAGGATTTGATTTCACGAGGCTTCGTCTGCGAGGAAGTCTGAAAGTTTAATGGAAGAAGCCAGAGTGGCGGTGCACGGATGTGGTGGATGACTGTCTTTGCACCCATGTCAGCGACTGAGGGCGGGTCAAAGGAGCGATTAAGGATGGACTGTCCGACTTCCTTTGGAAGATAGATGAGAAATCCTGTGATTTGCGGTGATTATGGAGGGTATAAAGGGAAAATGAGAAAAGAAGCTTCGTAGACGACGTTGCCAAATATTGACGTGAGTGTATCTGCGCTTTCTCTCGTATTTCTTTTGTTTTTGATTTTTGCAGGGGTCTAGGTGCCTATCGTGTGGTAGCGGTCTTATGTGCGACCATGCCAAGTGGGCTCTCACCGGAGGAAATCGCCTTATGGATGTTCAGGAGGGAGTCTTGGAAAGAAGTGGGAGAAAACATAAGTCTTTGGGACTTATTCAAAAGCACTTGGTATTGCCTGAAAGCCAAGCTTTACTGCAGTAAGTTGCGCTTCCGAAATACACTCTGGGCACGTCTATGGCCAGGTGCGAAAATGCTGGACGGTGATTACAGAGGAGGAAGAAAGAATCAGGAATTAAGCTTGATAAGAGCTTAGGTTACTGAGACGGAAGCCAGAGCACCGAGGAAAGCCGAGGATCAGAAAGTCGGTGGCGGAAATGAGAAAATGAATAGGAAGTACTTTGGATAAAAAGACAGAATCAGCCAATTGCCTACAGTCCTTCCTCCGGAAAGAGCTGCTCCTGGAGGAGTCGCAAGGAGAAGCGCATATCTGAGGTAGTCTATTTTTGAGGAGGGAAACTGACGCCTAACTAAATCGTGCTTTGAAAACGAAAATAAAGCCTAAAGTACAGAATTAGGGAGGACATGCTGTAGGCTCTTCGCGCCTGGTGATGATGGATGCCTTAGGGAGACGGGGAGATTGTAACGGTGGAGAATTTTCGCCCAGAATCGAAAAGGCGAGAGAGACTTTGCAGCAAAGTCCCTATCGGAATAAAAATCACCCTGCTGGAAGGAGAGCGGCAAGGAGTTTTGGAGGAAGCTACTGGAAAGAAAGAGCAGTTTTCCTTTGTGTTTTGGATGCAGTAGGGCTCAATGTCCTCTTGGCTTCCTTCTATTTTGGAAACTCTTGTCTCCCGTGGTATACTCTTTGGCGACAATATTCTACAGGAGAATTATTGTTGGAGAAGTCCTTTTGTTGGAGAAGGAAAGCAGAGAGACAGTTCACAAGCGGATGCAGGGTTCCTAGGACCTCGCAAAGGGAGGAAAAGTCTAAGGAGACCTCCATTTTACCTGTGGAGACAGGTGAGTCTCCGTCAAAGAAAGAATCATAGAGTGAAAGCAGTGGGAAGATTGGTGCGTGGGTTCACATTGGTGCCGAGAAAATCCAGCGCAAAGAAAGTCAGTACAAGAGTACGAGAATCGGTACAAAGAGAGAATCAGTACAAGAAGAATCAGTACAAAGAGAAATCGGTACAAAAGAGAATCAGTACAAAATTCATAAATACTGGTGAGGTTCATAAAATGCAATGCGTTCGTCAGTACATAAGAGTAGAAAAGTAGGATTATGAATAGAAAAGTTGGGTTATTAATTCCGGCGGGGGTGGCGGAGGGCTTGAAACCGCCATTCACTATGTGGGGCGGATGCCATCTATATGGGAGGAGGCATTTTCCCTCCGGGTAACGCCGAAACTTCAGCTTGGAGAGAAGATGAAGAAGCGGTGGACTATGCTGCCCATGAAGAGGGGTAAGGTCTATCGCCACCATAATGTTTCTGGCGCACAATGCGGATTTACTGCCTATATGCGAAGTACTTTTCCGACGTTAAAGGAAGTGAGGGATGGATGCGGTATTGTGCGGATCAGGAGCCTTCAACTCGCAGAAATGATGCGTCAGGGAGCGAGATTCATGTCCACTCGATGCCATAATACCAACTATGAAACTCTTCTAGTTTCTGGCATCAGCTGGGTGTAAAAGTGTGAGTGGACTGTGCGAGAGCTAAAGCTTGGCAGAGATTAGGAAATCAGAGACCATATCGGGAGGATATGGAGATCGAGTGACTGTGCATGGAGCAATGTGATATGTCCCTATTGGCAGTGTCTGCTTTCCAGCTTTTTCACCGGAGGGATGCTAACGAGAGCCTGTACACATCCTGTCGCTGGAAGTATTCTGATGGAAGAAAAAGCGCGGAGGTAGTATCGGTGTTTGAAAATGATGAGAGGACCACCATTTTTAATTCCAAAGATCTGAGATGGATGTAATTGGCCATATTCCCGACCTGATTGAGGCGAGGTGGATTCTTCTAAAGATTGAGGAAGGGCGAATGAGGGCTGGAGCCTATGTGGCTACCGTCGTAAGAACCTACAAGGTGGCTATTCAGAGTTCCTGGGAGGATCCGAAAAGTATGAGGAAAAGCTTCCGATTTATGAGAAGAAATCAAATGTACGCTGAGGCTACTAGCATAGCTTCTGCATAGCAGACCGGATGAAGAGGATCAGATTGTATAGCAGCAACAGCTATAGTGCAGGAGCGCTATTGTCTGGGAACAGTGGAAAAGGTGGAGGAGGTTTGCCTTGGACAGACCAGAAACAAATAAGTTTTCATGTGCAGTGACATGATGAGCAGACACGAATATGGTTTTGGACGTTTCGACGCTGGAGGACGCGGATGACAGCTGCTGGAATCTGTCGCATTCGCGAGCTCGAACTTAAGATTCGTTTTCAGTGCTGCACTGAGCCAGGATGTATTAAGAAGAATCGAACATAATGAAAAGAAACTCAATAAAGAGAAATTACAAAGAGAAACTACAAAAGAGAAACTACAATAAAGAGACGGTTCATTAAAGAAAGGCTTCTACAGGAAAAGAATTGCAAGAGAAAGTCAGGAAAAGGAGAGGAGATGGGGTATATTTATAATATTAGCCTTAGGATGTACTACTTTGGCTCTGTGAATGCTGCTTCTATCTTTCCTTCCTTTGGATTTGGATTCTTTTGAGGAGCTCTCCATCTCTCTGTTAGCGCATTTGTCTACTCTAAGGCACCGGAGCGTTTACGAAAGAGCGCATGTACGCTTTCGGATTTTCGTAAGCAGTTATTACGCACACTCCTGCGCTGTCCACTTATCTTGCATCGGGTATGTTAAAGCCAATTTTCACTACGGGCAGTGGAAGGGATCCCCTTTCCGCCTGTTTGGTGAGTGGGACCGGAGTGGAAAGACAACGAATTACTCCACTCCTGCAAAACCGCCTGGAAAGAGCGGATGTGCTGTCGGGAGAATCCTTCGCAACCATTGCTGCGCTTTTCCGGCGGTAGGGAAGGAACGGTGTTTGGTCACGGAAGCCAGCGACGTACGAAAGTATGCTGAGATGATTCGCGCGATGCTATGCTGGTGGGTGGGTTTTACTCCTAAAACTACGGGCAGACAGCTTTCCTACGGAATAAAGCATTTTCAGAACGCGCAGAGATCGGAAGGCTCCGAGGGCTGCGAGGATCTTCGACAAGCGTCAGGAAGAAGTCCGGAAAGATTGGCGGCCCAGGAAAAATCAAGTTGTGGACTATGAGAGGACTTGGATTCGGATGAGAGTGATTCGGAGGAGGAGCTTAAAACAGAGACGTCGAAGAGTAGGAGGCAAGGAGGATTCAGTTGATAGGGAGATCAGAATCTGAGCGTGTGGGTTGGTAATTCAGATCAATTCGAGAGCCATGCCATTTTTGCCGGAACAGGCTACTAGACAGCGAGAGAGGAGAGGAAGATTGGAGCTTCACAGAGAGTCAGTATTGTGAGCTTTCCCTCAGTAGAGGCGCTACCCTTAGAACCTCATCTTGCTGTTTCTGTCAGGCCTGTTCTCTCTTCGAGGAGAAAGGCTTTGTCATAAAAGCTGGGAAAGCTGCACAAGCTGTAACACGCTTGCCCAAAACTGTAGAGAAGGCTGCTGTAAGCTAGCAGATATATCAGGGATTCGGTGGATTTAGAAGGAACGAGATATTTTGATGGAAGGCATATGAGTTTATAGAAGAGAGAGAGATTAAAGAGCGGAAACCATGGCACGAGTCTATGAGCATAGAGATAGACCGGCGCAAGAGCTTTAATGACTTAGGAGGCTCAGGATGACAACAAAGATCTGTAGTGTTGCCTTTCCTGAACCCTGCAGAGGATTCCACCAGGTAGCTCATGTGTAGGCATTCCGTAGCCTTTGCAGTTCACAGAAGTTTCGCTAGAGGATCCCTTTGTGGAGCTGGTAAAGGGCTCCCTTAGGAATGACACTTTTAAATGCCATGACCTATCCGAGGACAGCAAATACCGTTTATCGGTATGGTATCCCAGATGACCAGGACTTCCAAAATCAGTGGATGGATATATATTTGGATGCGGTTTTCATCAGGCTGCCTGGAAAACCTACTGAACCTTTTGCGGAGGCTGGCTCTATGCTGCGGACAAAAGGAGAGAGAGAAGCTGTGTTATAGCGGCGTAGTTTATAACGAGATGCAGCATTTTCCGGCCAGGTCCGTGCTGGGACGCTATACCTGCCATTCTCTTTTCCCGGATGCTACTACGGCAATGAGTCCGGAGGAGATCGGAGGACGTCGAGGTGGCACTGCAGGTCTTTCGAAAGTGATTCACCAGCGCTTTTTATCATCCCTCAATTCCTTCATTATCCTCTGTGGAATATGAATATGGAGGAAAGTAGAATTGGATTGATGAAGGGCATATCTTCAGGACTTTGAAGAATTCATTCTGAAAATTGCCCGTAGCAGCCCTTCAGGAAAATGGTGGAGGCCAATACTATCTACTATTTCCGGAGAAGGATAGTATCGAAAATGGAGCGTATCTTTCCTACAGCTTTGTTTGGATGCAGGACAGGATGCGAAGAAGTCTGCCTATTTCTTATCTATGGATCGCTGCGCTGCCGCTACGGGCAGTATTAGCAAAGCTTCTGGAAAGCGGGTTTGGGAAAGATGTTTTCAGAGGCTATTCAAACGGCGTACAACACTATTTTTCCGTTATCAGTAGAATGTTTTCCCGAAGAGAGCCGGGTTTCTGACTGATTCGGATTGCTGGATGCGCCGCAGAAAAATGGTTTGAACCATAATAAGACCATCTTGGCGTGGAAATTTCACCATGATGCAACTTCCAGTACAAGGGAGGCGGAGTGCAGGAATCCCTGAGGAGTTGGTCTGCAGCAAGCGCTTTGGATTCACGCTCTGCGAAAGCCTGGCTGTCTGGGAGCAGGAGGCTCTTATATAAGGGCTGAGTGGAAGAGGTGGAAAGAGGCTATTTGAAAGCTCTTACCAGGAAAGATTTCCTGAACAGTCATTCCTCCACTCCTCCAGCTTGTGTACCCGAAGAGGATGACAGAGCAGGAAGGAAAAGAAAGCTCTTGAGAGGGCTGGTGGATTACGTCAGCGAGGCATTTTCTCCGGAAGAAAGAACAGATCAGGAGTAAAGAGGAGCTTGCACCTATGCCAGCAGATCGAGTACAGAGGAAGCTAGGAGACTCTGCTTGGTACTCTCCAGAAGGATGGCATCAAGAGGCGAGTCCTACTATCAGGAGGAAGAGTCTTGGCAGCAGAGAAATTGATTTTGGTGCCCGGAGACTCTAGAGGGTTCTGTGCAACTTCGCCTGCAATTCACACGGCTGCTAGTGGTAGTGAGGCTGTCCTACCTTTTCCTTCTTGAGTCGTCTTGCCCTATATGGATACGGAAAATTACCGTTTTCAGGATTTTAATTCTAAGTTACCTCCGCCACAGAGAGGGCTTTAGCGTGGTTAACGGCTTACCCGGATTTTGTGGAGAAGGATCAGTGCACAGTGTCTTGGCTCTGGACTGCAAAGCTTTTTACAGGGAGAATTAAAAATGCGGTACGAAATGTATCTGGAGGAAATGCTGTTTCGAACTGGGTTTATCAGGAGGAAAAAGCGCCTTTCGAGATTCTTCTGAAACAAAGTCAAGAAAGAATGCGTCTGAGGCTCGGTGCACAGCTATGCTGTGACTCGTGCCATCATCCAGCTTCTCCCAAGCTCTCATTTCAGGAGCAGATTAAAGGGAATTGCCTACCTGCATTTCTTAGAAAGGCTGGAAGAGGATTTTCGTAGGGATCCCAAGGCTTTGGGAGAAAGCTTTGAGCTCTATCCAAGAAAATTTTAGCGAGAAAGATTGCTCATGCTTGCAACAGGGAGATATCGGCATTTTCGAGGAAGGAAAAGAAAGAGCTTACGATTTCTTGGAAAGACGTTTTCGGAAAAGGAAAGATTGGAGAGAGAAACAAAGTTCAGAAGGAAAAAGAAGCGTGAGGGAAGCCTTCAGTACCACTTCGGGTGAACTATGTGAAAGCTTCGCAGGCTCCCTTCAAGAGGCGACAGCTCTGCTTCCGGAAGCCTTAAGGTCTTAAAGGTAATTTTGTCCTACAGTTTCCTCTGGAAGAGATATTCGAGGCAGGAAATGCCTATGGGGCTATGTGCCGAGTTTAGCAGTAAACAGGAGCAGAAAAGTTTTCATGAGTTTCCTGCAAGGATCCCCATGTGCAGAGAACCTTGACAGAACAATATCGTAAGGTGGCAGAGTATCTAGAAAACTTTAGGCTACACGGAATTGGAGTTAAACAAATATGTCATCCAGAGCCATTTCGAACTTGGATGTGCCAAAATCCGCTCTACTGCCAAGTTCCTTGCAGGCGAGACTGTTATCTTTCAAACTTACACAGGAAGACTGCGGCAGGAAAGGGATGAAACTTTTGGATGTGGAGAAGGACGTCCAGAATCTTTCGAGCTTATCGAGAGAGCCTTCAAGAAAAGTCTCTATGTGCTATAGGCAATAAAGACGAGCTGGAAAAGGCAAAAGGCTGCTTTTGCGAAAGTCTGGAAGAGATTTAATAGTGAGAATAAAAACATAGGCATTTAGTCTGAAAGGGAAGGGAGTAAAAGACACGATGGGATCTGTAATTGATGATGCCAGGAAAGAGACGAAGAAGTAAAAGTAGAGGAAGGAATGGGGTGAGAATCCGGCTTTGTTTCCGTATGAGGGCTTCCCAATGCGGGAGAAAGTCCCTCTTCTCATGCGTAATTGGTCAGGAGAGGTGTGTACACTGAGAAAACTGAGCCACCAGAGAAATCAAAGTGTGATGCGGTGTATGATGAGGAGAGGACAGATTGTTTTTCCATGATCCTCCCCGGAATCCACAAGGCGATCAGCTGTCCAGTTTACATGGAGATCCGTGGCGGAAGAGCTTTTGGGAAAATGGAGACCTGGTTCTTTTATATTGTGGATGCCACAGACACTAGGAGAAAAGGAAGGTGCAGATGCTTTCTCTTCTAAAAGAAAACATAGCAAAGCGAAAGATTATTCTGGTTTTAAACAAAGCTAGTGCTCTCTTGAGGGGCGAGAGATGCCTTCCCTGAAAAGAAGGAAGACCTGCAGGAGCTGGACTTTGCACTGCAATCAATGGAATTTCCGCCTATAAGAGTCAGACTTGGAAGGATTAAGGACATTCTCTTTGACTTACTTCCCTATGGCCTCGACTGCTGCGAGCAGAAACCATCACGGATCAGCCAGTGCGGGAGATTGCGGCGGAGCTGATTCGAGCAGGCACTCTATCGCTGGATAAGGAAATTCCCCATGGTATTGCAGTGCTGATGGACAGTGAAATGCCGGGAGACAGGATCTCTGGGATGTGAAAGTACCATTGTCTGTGAGGACTGTACAAGGGCATCATTATCCAGGAAAGGGCAGTTGCCATGCTGAGATATCGGTACCGTGCCAGAATTCAGATGGAGATCACTCTGGGTAAGGAATCAAACCTGCAGCTTTTCGTAGTAAAAGGTCCGGAAGGATTGGCGGGAGAATCCAGCTTATCTACAGGAGTACAGTTATAAAGGCAAGTAAAGGCATTTTGGGATAGAAAAATCTGAGAGATTGCGTTTTCAAGGATAAAAGCTTAGTTAAGAAAGAGGCAGTTTAGGAAAGCAGTTTTGGAGAGAGTGGAAAGTGTTTAGGAAAGTAGAAGGGTCAGTGAAAGGAAATTGTTCTCCGGGGGTGGTGCTGTCAGGCCTGGCTCGGAGTTTGATAAAGCTGATTACAGCTTCTTACCATGGAGAGGAAAGAGAAATGACGGTTTGCAGTGCAGCACGTCCCAATTCTCCTCTTTTGGCAGGAGCCCGTGGCTGTCTGCGAGAAAATTTCATGTTCACAGGGAAGGAAGGCAGGGTATGCCTTCGTTCTGTAGAGGTGGATGCTATTTTTGAAGAGATAGCGAAGGAGTTTGGAGAGAGAGTACTGCTACGCCTATGGAGCTGGCGGAGCTGGTGGCACGGAGGAAAATCTGGAGGCGCAGATGAGTGGAGCTTCTTTGTCTCCTCAAAAGCACTACTCTGCTGGGGCTTGAAAAATGACTTGGTAAGAAGGAGTTTTTGAGCTGGAGCTGCTGATGCCAGGAGGGAGAATATGCAGAGGAACCGCCATAGTGTCGAGGGAAATGAAGATCGTGCAGGATGCCACAGCATCATGTTCTATCCATGCCATAGAAGACTCTATACACCTTTACACCTTGGAGGAGGAACCCTTCTATCCCTTTTCTCAAAATGTGGATTATCTTTGTAAAAGAAAGTTTCAAAGCAGTTCAAAACGCAGATCGTATAAAAGTCTAGGCGCTTGATTTCTAAAGGCTGTAAAAGATTCATTCATCCGGGAAGAATTTGTACGACAGGTCTGAGGTGAGTATTCCTCCGATTTCAGGCCTGTTTATGGTCAAATTAAAGCCGGTATTTCATGAGCTATTTAAATAAGTTTCTCAGGTATGGAATGTGGATATTCGAGACCTCGAGCTGTGTACTTAATAACAGATAATTTTACAAAGAGAATAGAGGAAAGGAGTCTTTGTAGGATGGAAGAAGTAAAAGGAAACGTTAGAAATCAAATTAGACTGGAGAGAGAAAATGCAAAAGTGTACATGGACACCATTGTGTCGTAGCTTACCAGAGGATTTGTATATCCGGGTCCGAAATTTATGTGGACTTGCAAATACACCTGGGACTGCATGGAAATTTAGGGAGTGAGGGTTAAAGAACAATATCAAAAACGAAAGGTACGTGGAAAGAAGTTTGTGCAGGAGAGTCCAAGTACAATGTGAGCATTGACTATTGCCATTCGAGTAGATCCGGAAACTTGGGTAGCATCCGGACATTTGTGCAGGCTTTCTCCGATCCTTTAATGGATTGTGAGAGTGTCGTGAAGCGTTTTCGTGCGGACAAGGTAGTGAAGACTTCTGCGAAAGTCACAATATTCCTTTGGAGGGCTCCGTGGATGCCTGTCAAGGAAGAGATGAAACATTACGTACCTTATGAAGTCCCCTGTCCCAGCTACCCAGAGCACGTTCACCTATCCGTCAGTTCAACCGCAGTGTGAAAGGCTTTCAGGGTGTTACCAGGAGGATGCGAAGCCTACGTTACCTTCGTCCGGAAACCACACGAGGGAATCTTTGTAAAGCTTTACATGTACAGAAAGCTCGCAGAAACTGCAACTGGATTGCTCAGATCAAGTCCTTCGAAAGCGAGATCACCCGGAAACTTACCTTCCGGCCGCAGAGAAGTTTGAACAGATGGAGCTGGAGTTCTTCTGTAAAACGCGGACACAGACTTAGAAGATGGTTCGAGTATTGGAAGGATTATTGCCGAAAATAGCTTCTGAATTTGAGCGTGAAAGCCGGATATGCTACGATGCTTGCGAGACCAGGAGGCGGCAGAGGCTTTCCTTCTACTCCCAGGCTACCACAGACTTAGGAGGTTTCTCTTCCCCTTCCGGTGCAGCGAGCTGTGGGGGTGCGGATCAGACAATTACAGTTGTCCCATCATATGAAGAGTGTCATGGGATAAATGTTGATGACAAGACCAATGACATATCATATGTGTAGGAAGGCAACCTCAGGGCAGATCAGTATAACCTTAGCTTTCTCTATTGCAGAAAACATGATGTGGAGGAATTGGAAGGAGGAATGAAAGGAACATCCTTCGTTTCCATCGGCTTTGGCTCCGATTAAGACAGGTTCTTGCCAAAGAAGCTGGGAGAAGGGCAGAGAGATTCACGAGATTGTCCAAGTATTGGATGTGTAGTGCAGTGATCGTGGAAATATCGGGAAGCGTTATAGAAGACAGGATAAATCAGAACTCCCTATTGCGTAACAGATTTCAGTCTGAAGAGGATCATGCAGTGCCGTAAGAGAAAGACAGTATGGGCAGGTGAAATTCTATCAGTGAATTGCGACTGCTTTGCCGAGAAATTAATAGCCTATTAAAGAAGGTCTTATAAATAAAAACAGGAAAAAAAATTTTATTTGCTACAATAAAATTGCTAAAAACATCATTCTATTTTTTGCTTTACACAGAAAAGTTTCGATTTTACTGAATAAAATACTGTTTATAGATGAATTACTGTAAATTCTACTACACTAATCAGAAAAGAACAGGTCTACAGAAACGCGTTTTCGGCGGGAGAAAAACATGGAGGAAGGCATGTACAAGATCACAAAGTTGAGCATCTCGTTGACGAGGACTGGCTCATGGACGTGGAGAGCGCCTATGTATGAAAAGTGAGCCAAAAGGTTTATGATTGCCAAAGCTGGGAGGTTGGGAGAAAGAATTCCCTCACCATTGAGACTACGATGAGAAGGAACCAATACATTGTGTTCCCAAATTGTGGGCTACAAAGTTTAGTCATCTAAGTAGAACTAGCCACAGATGTTATGGATACCATAGCAGACCAACCGAGCTTGTGGGTCGGCCGGAAGAGTTAAAGGAAATCTGATTTTCATTGCCAGCAGATGAGATGCTCCAGTATATCCTCAGGTAAAGTGGTTACACGAAGGAAGGCATTAGGGCGGATGTCATTCTTGGAGCCAAGAAAGGATCTTCCACAGTTATATGGAAGGAGCCGTTCCGTAGCTAAGAATGCTATGTTACTACGGTGTGGTTCTTACGGAGCCAAGGTGGTTCGATATTAAGCTGGTAAATGAAGAGGAAGAAGTATACCCATTGTGTGCCATCAGATAGTAATCATGATGATTTACCGCCGCCACAGAAATTGAAATTCCATTGTTTCCTGGGTACATTATGATTGACGAACAGGAATGTGTAGTGCTTTCATAGTTGTTGGAGACCAGGTAAAGTTTGCTTGTGTGGATGATAGAGTTTGACAAGACATTTGGTAGATTTAATCTGGCGATGAAGAGACAACAGACCTATAGGGTAGAAGAGGTAAACGTACTGGAACTTTTGGAAGCAGAAAAGTCCATGGCGGATGTGGAGCTGCAACTAGGGAGGTGTAGCGGAAATATATGATGGGGGGTTCCGCAGCGGAACAGGGCCGAAGGTGATACAAGAAACTTTGATGGTATGCTTGGGATACAGTGCAGAGAGGAGCAAGGAGGGCAAGGCGTTACTTGAACTGTAAGAATCAAGTAATGTGGTGGGATGTCCCGTTTCTATTCAGATTAATGATTTCAGTAGCCAGATTAAAGAAAATAATGAGAAGGCGCAGACATTGTGCAGAGTCCTCAACGTTGCCGGCGGTTTGCGGTAAGTTGTCCTCAGAAAACCCAGTGTGAGGGCGTTCTGTATCCGCGGTATTAAAGGGTGAGCCCGTATCATCAGGCTGAACGTTATGTAGCGGACTGGGCAAGAGAACATAACTATATAGCGTGAGCAGGAGCTCCCAACAGCTTGAAAGTAGCTGTTATCCAGTGGAATGACTGGTTCAACAATGCGGGAAGATTTGGCGAAGTTAGGCCATGATGTAACCATCTTACAAAACCTTTCATGAGCCGGGAGGAGTTCAGTATAAGATTCAGGTTACATCTTCCAAGACCAAGGTCGTTAGGCGCAGGAGTGAGAATGTGCATAAGCTGGGGGTAAGATTCTTGCAATGTTTTTGTAGGACGTTCCATTGCAAATGGATGAGCTTTGAGGGAGAAGAGGGTTTGACACAGTGTTCCTAGGAACAGATTGGGACTTCCAGGAACATAGATATTCGGAGAAACGTAACGCGTTTACTCCACTTCTTGAGTTCTTAACAGAAACAATACAGTGAGAGGCTTACAGAGAGGATTCAGATACTCCGATGAAGGTAGGAAAGAGGTTGTGAAGTTATGGCAACACAGTAACGTTGCTATGGATACTGATAAGAACAGCTCTTCGATTAGAGCAGAGTTCATGTAGTATATCGTCGTTCGAGGCTGAAACTTCCTGCCAGAGTGGAGAGTACCATGCCAAGGAAGAGAATTATCTTCGACCTTTACAGAACCGGTAAAATCCTTGTGAATGAAAATGACTGGGTAACAGAATCCGTGTTATTAGATGGGCTTGGAGGTAGTTCTTCGGAAGAAAACGGTAGAGATTCAGTTCCAGTATGTGATTGACACAAATACGGTAATCATGTCTCTGGAACATCTCAATCCGCTGATTAAATTAAGGACTACTGAGAGTTGGATACCAACAAGAGGATGTATCATCATAAAGGCTGGAGAAACCACCAAGCAGGCAGTTTATGCCGGAGGTGATGCTGATGACCGAATCGCATAACCGTTATTCTGGCTATGGGTGCAGGAAGGCGGCGGCAAAGGGAATTTAAGTGCTTATCTAATAAGTAATCAATGAATAAAGTAAACGGGATGAACCTGCTCTACTTATTCATCTTAACTCTCGTATTGTACGATATCTTATTCTCATTTAAGTATAATATTGGTGCTCTGGTGTGCTATGCAGAATTCCTCTCATATGCAAAAGCAGTGAGCAATGGTCTCTCAGCTCTTGCATAGTCGTTTAAGAGCTTCTTATCCTCAACATTTAACATATCCGGATTGATGGCATCAGGTCGAAGGAATCGAAGATGGTTTCAAAATACGCCGTTGTCATACTCGTTCTTGCTCTCCTTTCACAGCGAGAAGTTCATTTTCCAGACGGATACCGTGGGAGCCTTCACCAGAATCCAGCTCATGGTAATCTGCCACCTCTTGAAATACTTCGGTTTCTCCTTTTGGAACAACCGAAACCTACTGGAATATCATGGATGTTCAAAAATATGTCCTACGCCGTAAACCTGTACCATGATTAAAGTTCAAAGTTCTCTCCCAGAATGGCTGACGAGAGGATATCAATGCCAGACCAGTACATCCCTCAAGAACTGCATTGGTGGAGGTGCACTGGCGCAACCAAAGTAAAATCATCCTTCATCTGCTGAGGAACCTCTCCCAAAGCAAGAGTTCTGGCCAATGTCAGTGGAACCTTCATGAAGCCTGTCAGTATCATAAGTAAAGAGTTCGTGTAAATTCCCACATCAGTTTCAGGAGAAAATTATGGTGCTAATGGCGGAATGAGGATAAAAAAGGAAAATGGGCTCAAGAAACTTGGACGAATAAGTTGCCCATTTCGGCACAGAACTCATCCAGCTGTTGCCTTGAACATCTCACAATACAATCTTACCGATATTTTCAACTAATACACTTCATAAAAAGCGAAGGTGTGCAACGCTATCATAATCGACTGACCTCGATCTCCTTGGATTCTTGATAGCCTTCATTAAGATAAGTTCTCTACCGGTCTTACAGGCAGGAATATTGTTGAAGAGAAATATGGTTGCTTAGCAGGTCAATCATGACAATATCTTGTCAGAAAGCTTTTACATCCTCATAAATAGCATTGAGGGATGGGTACCACACCGTCATGTCCAGCTTCTCCTGTAAAGCCTTGTCCAACTTTCTTTCATCAATGCTGTATAAGTCGAAACAGTCCATGCAGATATTAAGCATAGCTGAGAACAAAGAGGAAGAACTCGATATCATTACCGCCGGACTGAGTCATGGGAGAGTATCATCAAGGAATTGGAAGCTTGATATGGGTGTTGCATCTGCATCTTCCATTTCATACGAATACGTGCCCGTCTTACTGTACGCTTTCTCAGCTCTTTTCATCTAGATCAAAAGGCGGGCTCTTCGGAAGTGCGGACGATCCTTCAATGGATCTAGAGAGTCCTCATCATAGAATCTTAGCTTTCTTTTCTCAGCAATACAGGCGTATTCTATTGTCCTTCTCCTGGATGCAGCACGACCGTCAAGGCAGGTATCTCCTCCTTCCGTGCTCCTCAAGAGAAATTTGCTCCAGACTGCGGGTACTCCCGCTCGAACATCTTCATCAGCTCAACGGTGGTTCCTTCCAACTGCCAGCGACTGGATAAAATAACATTAAATCGGTGAAAGTCTTGCTTCCTCTAAACCGATAGAAACCGGTTCCATGGAATTCAGTAAAACCGATAAACATTCTCTTTAAAATGCTCTCAACATATTCCTTTGATGGAAATCCGCCGAGTAGAAAATCAACGCAAGTAATGCCTTTCCTTCATAATCTTGCAAAAGTGCGGAAAGTCTCTCAGGTACTGTCATGTTCTACACTCATAATTCTTCAAATTATAAAAAACCAAATATGACGTGGCATGCTTTGATTGCTCAAAGGAAGCTAAAGAATGAGGAGAAACTTTGATTTTGGAAAATGTTCTAAAATGAAAAAAATAGAAAAGTTGGAGTTATATTTGGGAAGAAAAACAGTATTCTAAAAACGATTCTATATAAAATAGGTTAGCTGGTTTAGGAAAAGCTCCATACTATACTGCCATCAGTTTGCATGAGAAAGGAAAACTATGTTAAAGTGTGAAAAGAACATCCATGTGAATATAAAATGCCATAGAGTGCCAAGAAATCCTATAATTCTGAGATAGGGCAGACTCTTATTATGATGAAAGATCTGAACATCTGGAGGAAAAACAGGAGGATTATTTTTAGTATCCAGTTGCTTCCAGCTCTTATCAATAGTCGGACACACCATGGATGAAGTCTCTTATCAATGTATTTTCAGAAAGAGCCATAGTTAGAATGGCATGCAGCCTGCACGATTGGATTAGACGCTGCCTATGCCAAAGAGTTGATTTTGGCAGAGAAGGGAGATCAGGCCATAAGCCTTTTCTGTTTTAAATTTTTTTTTATAGAAATGTTCTTTCCTTATATAAATTCTTTTATGCAGAAGAAATTTATAAGGAAGAACAAGTATAAAGTTCATAGTCTTCTTCTTTAGTTTTAGTAAGTTTCTATTCTTCTTGTTTTATCATTCTTTTATTCATCATTTTCAGATATTTTTATTTTATCTATCCATTTGTTTCGTTTTTCTTGACTGTCTATACCTTTCTTTTTAGTATTCTAATTTTCTAATGATTCTCATTTCAACGATTCATTCATTTATTTATTCATTTCAAGTATTCTACCATTGTGTTTTCAATCATCCTGTCGTTAGTTCACTCTTTCAAGTATTCAACTATCTATTCATTTTCAGAAAAGACACCATGCAATTTATGTCTGTGTTGTAAACAGGAAGGATTATTTTGTGCTTCAGTGCTTATGCTTTTTGACTTTTATTTTGATGAATCAGGAACGAGAAGAAGGATTATCTATAAAGAAATTTGGGGAAGAAAAAACATTTCTGGCGGGTACATGCAAACTTGGGAAAGAAATGAAAAGTTGCCGGATAACCAGGACAAATGGCGGAAGGAAAGCCAAGAGGGACGGAAGAATCGAAAAATGAAAGATTCGGTAGAGTGGAAGAGCCAAAATGGGAAAAACCTAGAAGGGAATTAAAAGGCGAAAAAGAAGATGATCCGGAGTTGGTAAAGAAGAGGTCAGGAAGAAAGCAAGAGAGTAAAGAAAGTAAAGCCGGAATTGGGTGGATGGTGAAAGAAAGTAGCCCGGCATGAAGACGGTCAAGGAGGAATTCAACAAATCAGAAGGAAAATCAATATTAATACCTAGGCAGGAGCTGGAAAGCTTAAAGGTTAATTTTGCCGGCAAAAAATATCATCCGTTACCGGGAGGAGAAATACGGATTTCCAGCATTGAAGAAATTAAGAATACTGAAGAATCAGGAATCAAAATATTTGAAAAAATCAAGGCAGATATCATATTGTAACTAAAGATGGCAGAATAGTTGACATGATTTTGTGGCTTTATCATATTTCTGCTTTTGCCCTTTATGATGAAAATGTTTTCCCTGTTCGAAATTATGAATAGAAATAGGAAAGGGTTGAGTTAGGTGAAATAAGTAAATTTTGCTGGGAAGATGGACTTTCTTTTAAAGTTCGTCAATAGAGAAGAAGTAATCAGGGAAAGATGAGAAGAATAGAGAGTCAAAAAGAAAGCATGCTCTATGGTTGTTATTATCCATGGTACAAGTACATTGATTTATGCGGAGAAGAGTTTGGAATTTCAGACTACGGTCCAGTTTCCGTTAATAGAGCGGTGTAGGAAGAGCCGGATCCTGCAATTATTGAAGCCATGCTTTATAATAATCAGGGAATAATGGGGCGAAACGGTGAATCTGAAATTCCGGCAGGTAACCAGCGGCCAATCCGGGTGGCGCATCCTCTCAAATCCGACGAAGGTAGCGAGATCCAATACTGCTGTGCCAGGAAAGAAAGTGGGTGGCGAAACTTTCAGGGAAATGGGCAAACCAGATCATCAGCTCAGAAATTGAATGCCAATTATGCGATAGTTTTTGATTTGAATCAGGGGCACAATCTTGGTGAGCGCTCTGCAAGCATAGATCCATGCTCTATGACAAAGGGTGATGACTTTACTTGTGGCGGTTGAGAATCTTCCGGTTAGAAAAGATTACCGTACCAGGATATTGTGGATATATAAAGAGCAGAGGAGCCAACAACTGCGGTTTTGTAGCAGAAACGAGTTCGGGTAAAAGGTTACTGTGGGGTAATTCTACTTCGGAGCAGATGCGGTGATAGGTATATTAGAGTACCGGTTCTGAAGCAGGGATTTGTAGCACAATAGTCAAAAAGCTCGGACTTGGGGCTATCTTCAGACTGTAAATTCCAGAGATGCTGAGGGCTTTATCACTGTACCCATCATATGAATGTGAGAGGATATTGGGGAAATTATGGCGACAGCTGTCCCGAGAAGTCCTTAAGTAGAGGTTCTTTCCACGAGAACTATCAAATTCCTGCCACCAATAAGCACCAAGGAACAGTATTAAACTGTGCAGCGAACCTGTTTGTACAAAATAAAAGACAGGATACAGGAGCCAGGTGTGACCTATGGCGGGCTTTGTTCGTCAATCCATGTTTGCGCTGTCAGTAGCCGGAAAAAGAACAGAATGGAAAAAATCTTGGTGGTAGCACAGCTCAGCACCTGGCAATTATTAAGGATCAATACCACCTTGTATAAGCGTTTTCGGATAGAAGAAAAGGGGAAGCTATGCCAGTTAAAGTACTGGAACCATTTTGCCTGCAAGGACATATTAGAGAAGGAAAATATTTTCGTTGGATGGGCAGAAGACGGTATCTCAGAATATTCGACCTCTGCATATTATCATTCTCAATGATGCTTTAAAGATACAGACTGGATTTACTTAGGGTTACTTTCAACTTCCGATTCGGACAGGAAATCACACTGATGAGATGGATCATGTTTCTGCCCATACCAATCCGTTGTTTAAATATTTTATGTGAATTTCTCTTCTGTACCAGAACAGTATTTGACAGGTATAATCGCAACCCAGACTCCGGTCTGGAAAGATACTGCTTACGAAGAGGTTGGGATACTGGAAGAACTTACGCGGAGGTTGTGGGTGGTCAGCTCCATGTGTTTCACCTTCCATATCTATTGAGGCAGGCAGAACTAGCACTATCATTATGGAATTCGAAGAGGTGCCTTTGGAGAAAAATTAAGCGGAATCTATTCCGCAGGTTCTTCTTGGAAGAAAATGTTAATGAGGAGATGGATGATGAGTTTATGTTCCCCAATCCCATTATACGGACTGGATGAAGAGGCGGTAAAGAAAATAAAAAACTTTATGTGGTGGCGGACAGTGAAGAGGCAGGCTTCTTGATTTGGTATAACTCCTTCCCATAAATCTTTGTTAGGGCATTCCAAGTATAATTGCCAGCTTGGATAAAGATATCAAAGAGATCTGTAGAGGAATAAATCAGGTTCGGTGAATTAATATCCTGATGACAATCCGGAGAATACCGATTTATCCTGTTGTTCAGCTCCAGCTACCTATAATGCTGGATTCGATTTGTGTATCAGAGCCTATCGTTTGGAGAAATACGGTAGGTTTCAAGAGGACAGTTATCTTCAGGATGACCATAAGTGAAGAGACAGTACCGTAAGTCTGATTAAAGGAAACAATTGACAGAAGCAATGAGTACAAGTAAGAGAGAAAGTTATGGATGCAGTAGAGACGTTTGATTCACTACCTAAAGTTGATACAGGATCCGTACCGGATCAGGAAAAGATTCTTCAGCGAGAAACAATTGATCTGTGAGGGTTCTGGAAGCGGATTTAAAGGCTGAGAGACAGGACAGTGTACAAACCATGCCTATGTTACGGAAAATCGCCCAATTTATCGAAGGAAGGCAGAAAGAACTCCTGCTTTAGGTTGTGCCCATATGGATACTTCTCCCTCTGCAAGAGGTAAGAATGTGAATGTGGGTGTAAGTAATTATGATGGAAAAGATATTTCTAAGCGAAACCAAAAGTTCTTTCTCGAAAGGTATTTCCAAGCTTTTAAAGCGGTTGGGAAAGGATTTAGTAGTTACCAACGGAAAAACCTTATTAGGAGCGGATGATAAGGCCAGGCGTTGCGGAAATCATGGCTATGGTGGATATGTTCAGACCCATCCGGATTTCGTCATGGAGATATTTGCATAGGTTTACACCGGATGAAGAGGTTGGGGCAGGAGCAGACCTCACGATGTGTTCCTCTTTTCGGTGCGGTGGCTTATACCGTGGACGGCGGCACTCTGGGAGAGTGGAATGTAAATTTCAATGCTGTGAAGGTATGAAGATTCATGGTGTGAATGTCATCGGTTCTGCAAAGGATAAGATGATAGATACCAGTCTTTTGGCAGTGGGTTAATGCTACTTGCCAAACTGCATACTACCAACACGGAAGGGTATAACAGAGCTTCTTTCACCTATGTTCCACTTTGTGGGAAGGAAAGTCCCAGCTACTTTAGACTACATTATCGAGACCATGATTGAAGGAGAAATTCAGAAAGAAGAAATTTTCAGGAGGCGGGAGGCTAGTCAGAAATACAGGAGAAAAGAGCTGATTTTCCGTAAGTAAAGAACCTTCTTATAATGGTGGAGTTCGCCCTCATATGTATTTGATTGTGGCAAAACAACTGAAAAGAAGGAGTTACGAAGGTTTGTCTATTCGTGGGTACAGACGGTGCAAACTTTCTTTCGTAGACACCTGCCCCAACTGTCTACAGAGGAAGACTATGGTATTTACAGAATATTTGAGTCTGAATTCTTTCAAAAGATGATTCAGGTGCTTTTGAGAATCTGTCCAAGGAAATGATGGGAAAAACAATAAATTCCAGGCGATAAGGCAAGATGGAAACACATAGATAGGACGGAAGCATAGAATGGGACCGGACTTCCTAGAACAAGACGTAGTGATAAACCTACAGGACATTATAGAAACTAAGAAAGGCCTTCGGTATACATTCAAGATCCTTTCTTTATATGAATAGACTACTTTTCGTCATCACTGGCATCCCTTTATGAAGGGACTTTTTCCAAGCCTAGTAACTTTGATACTTTCTTATTTCTTATTCTATATTCTTTTGTATAAGCGGCGCTATCAACATACATATTTTAAAAAGTAATCCTCTTTTCTTTCTTACGATTAATTCCTCCTCTATACTAGTATTTTCTCTGGTATTCGTATCAAATTCCTTTCCTCTTATCTCGGAGAAAGGCTCATCGTCATGTTTTATCATGGTCTATACATCAAGCATTCTCGAAACATCGGTTTCATCTTCAAGATGTAATATTGGTTATCTTGTTGGCCATTGGTTTGTACCACCTTTTTCGAATCCTTCTCTATAATTTCAAATGGAATTTCACCATGATTTTATATTTAAAGCGTTTATGGAAACCGATTCTATTGAAACCACTGCGCACTGAAATTAGAAGAAAGTCTTCTGCAAACCGATAACATAATTCCCGCTATACAGAGTTGGTTTTCTCTACTCAGTTAAGTCTCCAGTAAAGTGCATTCTTCGTCCATTGGTTGTACCTCTCTTTCTTGATTATAGTTCGCAAACCTTCCGTTTGCATACCGCAAATCTCTAACTCTTTCTCTTCGAGCTAAAGATTTTTTGTATTTTTTTCAGCTTTCTTGTGTACTTATGGATGCTTTAAAAATTCTTTGTAAATAGAAATTAAATAAATATTATTTTATTTTTTGCGAAAAGAGGAGTTAAAAAGAACTTTCTCTTTAAAATGAATTTATATACAATAAAATTTATTTTCAAAAATCAAAATCCAAATATTTTGCTCAAATTAATCCTATGGGAAGGGAAACTATGGACAGGGAGCTTTGTTTGCCGTAGAATAACGAACGAAAATAGAGTTAGTTAATACTTCCCGTATGGAGGTAATAAGCTATGTTTTCGTTGCGTGAAATCAAAATCAGATAATTATGAAATGTCATATGCTTGCTGGATCATGCCTGCGTAATGCTATGGAAAAGCTGGGAAAGAGTTCCTGCAGAAAAGTTTGAATAGCTTATAGAGTTTCATTGTGCAAGAAGAATAAGGACAGTATTCCATGAGGAGCCCAGGTATTCCTGTAAGGATTAGGGAGATGTGTGAATTTCTGTATCCAGCTAGAGGGCTCTTTAAAGGAGAAAAATGGCTGGAGGTTCAGGTTTCAAATGGTGCCGACCTCCTGGTGCGAGGATCAGGACTTCCACTTTCCGGAATTTTCCGGGATGTTTTATCTCTATACCTGCCGAGCACATTTGGCGGATCCTGCGGCTTCAGACAAGAGTTGAGCCAGGATTTTAAAGAAGGAAAGCTTTATTTGGAAGAAAGAATCACTGCGGGGAGAATTTTTTAGCCTATGGAGATTTTCAAACAGACTCCAGTTTTCAATTGGTGCCAACGGCATTGTTTTGGAGATAGAAATCAAAGCCCAGATGCGGAAGTGAAACCATCTCTATCAAATATCTTGCACTGGAAGAGGCGGAATTTTTGATTCGGAATCAGAAAATCTATTCAATCCCACTTGGAACTGGATTGCCAGCTTTCTTTAACTGTGCCGATACGGAGGAAAGAGTATTTGGAGGCAATGCCAGAATGAGCTTCTGGCGTGCTCCCACCAAACAATATTTCAGGAAATCTGAGTGGCTTTTCGCTGTACTTGATGGAAAACCGCAAGTCAGTATTTAAAATACAAAGGAGTCCAGAGCAAACTGATGTTGAAAACTTCCCCAAGAAGGTGCTAATGAAGATGGAAAGGATTGCTTCTATTCGTTGTGATTATCATTCACCAATCAAAGCTGACTTTAATACGAGCACAGCGTTTTCCCAGATGGAAAAATCAGTGACTCTGGACATAGCCTGCCAAGGAGGAGATTCTGTCCTTTTGGAAACATAACTACTGAACACCGGAATTTGGGGGCTCTCTTTACGCTAAATGCAGTTTGGGCTTTTCCTGGTACGGCAGGAGAAGAGGACTGTTATGCCGACAGAAGCATGGGGAAAACTGGGTATTTATCATAGGAAGGTAGTATAATCTCCTCCCTATGTCTGCCCTCAGGAGGCAGGAAACAAGGTGGAGGTACGACTGGCGACTCACTGATGAGAAGGGTGAAACAATCATTCTTGGCGGAAAATGAAGAGGGCAGATAGATGTTTCCGCCCTGCCCTCGATCCCATGGGAAATTGAAAATGCCTGTCACAGCTATGAACTTCTCGATTCATCCACAGTATCCTGCACGTCTTTCAAAGGCAGATGGGGAGTGGAGACGGCAGTTGAGGTTCCCATCCCATGAGGAGTTCTTGGCGAGGTAAAAGATAGGATTCATTTCAGCTTTTCCTTTGAGGATTTGCTAGCGAGTTACGATCCACTTTGACAAATATAGAGTGCAACCTCTTAAGGCTTTGCATTATGCCATTTTTGAAACAGCTCAAAATTTAGAAATAATCTACAAGATATAGAGAGAAATACTCTATATCACTTGCCTTATTTTCTAGAAAAATGACGAAATATTCTGTATGAAATGTTTCTCCCTGTATAAGAGCGTTTTCATTTGCTTTATTTTTGGAAATACTTTAGTTTTTTCAAAATAGGCTGTAATAAAGGAGGTAATGTACTTTGGAAAATGTGCGTGCTGTGGAAAGGAGATCTACCAAAACAAGATTTAGCCAAGGCTGAGAGCAGGAAAGAATCAAGAGAAATAAACACCGGATAGAACATGGCCTCCAGCAAGGAAGCATGGAGGCACACCAAGGCTGGGAGGGAAAGAGTTGTAGTACAAAGACAGCTTGGAGCTATCCAGTGAGCAGAGAAGTGGCGTGAGGGACACAGGCGACTAAGGCGGAAAGACCCCAACCTGAGTGCCGGGAGGACTTTTCTGACAAGGCAGCCTGCCAAGGAGCCGCCGTTCTCCGAATTTGTGGATTTTCGTATTGGAAAGGGAAGAGAGAATGATGTATAGCGGAAAGAGCAATAAAGAAAATTTACCGTTGTTCTAAGCAATGAAGGAAATTGAAAAAGTAAGCAACGGATAAAGAGATTTGAAAGAAACAATTAAATACATTGGATCAGACCGTAAGAGTCTATAGCATAAACTTGAGAGACAGGGAATGAGAATGATAATGTGAAATTACATGGACCAATGTGGAGGACATCAAGGTATTGCGGCAAAAACCAGAAGACGGCACCACCATGCTGATTGCCAGCTTAGGGAGAGAGAAGAGCACAAGCTCTGCAGAAGATTGCCAGGCAGGATAAAAGAGGCAGAGAGCGAGAAGAAACTGGAAAAAGCAGGATGCTAAGAAGAGGCAGCAGAAAGAGCGCAAGAGATAAAAAAGTCGAGCACAAGTCAGGAAATCGGAAGGGTAGAAGACGGTTGAGATAACTTTCCGATAAAGAAAAAGCGATAAGGAAACAAGGGTAATGGTACGCGGAAAAACTCAGCTGTAAAACGTGTGGAAGTAAGGAAGAATATAGAAGAGCTTATGGAAAACATAGAAAAAAGCTGGATTGGACTAGAGTTCGGTATTAGAATAAAGGATAGCTACTTATTTTATAGTAAAATAAATAAGGGCAGGCAATTTATTATTTGCTTATATAAATTTTATTTTTGTTTAATTAAAAAGATTCATATATACTATCATATAGGGGTTGAACTATCTTTGGGAGGAAGCATAGCATCCACTATTTGGATCAGAAAAAAGAAAAAGGATGCACTTAAGGGGAGCTTGCAAAGGAAGAAGAGGAATTCACCAGAACGGCTGGAAAAGTGGCAGAAATCCATCTTCGACTGCAATCTCCTTTTTCTGGAAGCCAAGAAGGATCTTCTCCTATGTGAGTATGGAAGGGAGGTGGACACCAGAATTGTTATTTTCAAACGGCATTACAAAATGGGGAAAAGTATGTATTCCCCATTGTATTCAGAAAAAAACATCTAATGATGGAGGCGGTAAATTCATAATATGGAGAACTGATTCTGAACCTAAATTTACAGAACCAAGAAAAACCATGCTTCTACAGACTGGTGCACGACATCTTGATTCACAATGGCGGATCAAGGGGGAAGACTGGGCATGGAGCAAGCTACTGATCGATTCTTGGAAAAGACAGGAAAAAGCTATGTTTATACTTTTCAGGTTGCTACGATAAGATTCCCATGGAAAACGGATATCCGCATGGATGCACTAATATGGAGGAAAATACTTTGCATTTCATTAGAAGTCTTTCACAAAATACGAAAAAATTTCTGTAAAATGTGAAGTTGTAATCTGTTAAAAAATAGCTAGTATTAGTAGAGTGAAATTAATTTGTTTTAAAAAAAATTTTGGTCAGGAGGGGCGAAAATGGGTGTGAGAACAAAACAAAAATGGAAGAGTTATTTAAATGGGATGGAAAGCCTGATATGGCACCTACCATTTCTTTGGCGCTACAACTTGGTGGCTATGATTATCGGTTGTGTAACACCGGCGATTATCATCTCTAATGTATGGGATTGAAATTGGACAAAGAAATTATCTTGTGATTGGGCATCATAACCATGTCTGCCGAAGTCCTGTACCTTCTTACAAGCTCTTTCCATAAGAAGGGCGTTTCAATTGTGGACTTCCTATGATTTTGAAGATCAACTTGCTTATCTTTGATATACGAAGTAGTACGCCAAAGATAGCGATCGATAAGTGCTATCATTGAACAGAATGATGGTTGGTGGAATCGTTGCTGTTGTAGTAGGAATATTTATTGAAACATTCGTAAATTTTCCCACCACTGATTACCGGAACAGTAGTATTTTACCATTGGTTTATCCTTGTATCCAACAGCGGCGTGATGGCTTATATGGTAAGCGGAAGTATAAACAGAATGCAGACTCTTGTGAAAAAGGGATTACATTAATCACTGCACTGTACTACGGATCTTGCTTGGAACTGATTTGGTAGCATTCAGCCTGTAATTACTGTAATGTGCTTTGAAGTATCTTTAGTGAGACATTTCAAATTAGCGTCTATCCCCACTTAGGTGGCAACATGGGATATCTTGTGGCTCTTGGTTTTTGGGATGATTTCGCGACAAAATTAAGGAACCCTTCTTGGTTGCACTTCCTCACTTCTGCCATTCAGTGTTCTTTCAATACCTGTATATTCCATTGGATTACTTTTGCCGTGCTCCATTCGAGCTATCGAGGTAGGATTTTACAGCAACTACTATGGGTGGATTTAACGAAGGCAGTGTTGACAGCAGGGATTGCGCGGCAGTGTACCACAGTGCTACTAACCATACAGCATTCAGGTCTTACAGCAACCTATTCTCAAAAAATGTAGATATCGTAATTTCCCAATAAGGTGGTAACAGAAGGTGCAGCTACAGGTGTTATTTTGATTTGTGGACTATTTCAGTTCTCTGCATTGCCACTGTTCTCAGTGTGTTTTGGGAGGGCTACCATTGCTGCCTTCTCTGTTACGATGACCGAATTAAGTTGATTACACAGGAACCATTAACTTGCTCGTTCTACAGTGATAGGTCTGCAGGCACACTATCAGGTGGGTATTGCACAGGCTCATCCTTGGAATTCTTCCCGACATCATACTATGATTTTCGGAGAAGTCTATATGGTTTGGCAACCATCATTGCAGTATTCTTGAATATTGTATTGTAAAGGAAGAGAAAAAGAAAGCAATTGCATACAATCAATAGGGGCTGTCTAAAATTTGAAAAGTCTCAGACATATTCTGAACGCTTTTCTAATGAGGCAGGATAGATCAGAGGCAGTTCCGTTTAAAAGCGTTTTCTTTTCCCAATCGGATGGGTAAAGAAATGGAGTAGAATTAAGGTGCCTGACAGGACAGCTATATTTTGTGAAACAATAACTGTATTTACCGTAAAACTATCCCCCAGTAGGGACAGAAGTGAAAGATGGACACAAATCTGATAGGTACAGTAGGGTAGTAGCTAGGCGCAGAAGAGAATAAGATTGTGTGGGAAAATGATTTAAGACGTTAAAATAACCCAGGGCTTCCTGTCTTTTAATCCACAGTTCTCAGCATTTTCTTCTTCTACTCTACAACGATAAACAGATGTAACAGGAATAATCAATTCTTCTTTTTGCTCTCAGCAGACACGTCTGAATCCAGGAACAGGAACCTAGAAAATTCAGTTTCCTGACAAAAGATAGCTTCTTTGTAAATCCCTCCTTCATGTCCTTGTTTTAAGATCAGTCGTAAAACGATTCTTCGCCAGAAGAATCAAACCATGATTATCAAATCAACCTGTGGATAAAGAGTAGCAGAAACAAAGAAGATGCAAGTATTCTGCATCGATAGCTTCTGACACCGGCTAAGTTTTTTCAAAATGTCGGGAGAGGGATGAGGGAGGTCCTGCAGGGCTTATTTAACAGGAGGATGTCAGTCTTCATAAGCTCAATGTCAATAGAATCATGGGTGGTACTATTCTCTTCCTCCGTGGGAGGTAGACAGACAGGCAATCGCCTCTGACAAATGATCCACAGTAAAGCCCGTGACCATTTTTCAGTCGAAATGCTCACTCTTACTCAAAAATGAACTCTCTTTAAAGCGGAAAGGTTTTTTGTAGCCTCTTTCGAGCTTCAATCGTCTTATCTGCAAAGTCTTTTAGACAATCCAGAATAAATAAATTGAATATAAAATAACTTTAAAGGAAGGTTCTGCCAAAAGCCAAACTCATCCTTTCGAGAGAGGGTTTCTGCCGTCTTCCATAGTGTAGCCGTCTTTTTTCGCATTTTCCAGCATAAGTACCCCACTTTAACTCATGCCTGAATACCGATGCTTGATCATTCATGCCAGACCTTCGTCTCCGGGGTGATGAGAAGTCTCTGTTTACCTTATAGGCAAATTCCGCAGTATCGGAAGGTACAAGGAAATATGGGCAAAGCCCTCCGGAATATAGACATCTTATTTTCTTACTAAGTGGCAGAAATGCTTGCCGTAAGTTTGCTGTTCTTTCTTAAATCACACAGCCCACATCATACCTCTTACCTTTTAATAGAACCATTTTCCCTGGGATATTGCTTTTGAAAATACGGTCCCCGTATTACACCCTTACAGTGCTCTCTGATTATCATCTTGTACAAAGACAGAAATTAAGTCCCTGCTCATAAATCTTTTTCATTGTAGCTTTCCATAAAATAGCCTCTGCTGTCCCTGATGGATGGTGGGTGATACATAATCCCTCAATGTCGTTCTTTTCTACCTGAATCTGTCGCAGAAATTTATCCTTTCTCATTGTTGCAAATTATAGAAAATAAAGCCTTTCTTATTTCCCGAAAAATAAATAAATACGTCAATGTTTAGCGCAAAAGATTTTTCCACATAATACTTATTTTTATTCTCCTCCGATATATATCTTGTAACAAAATAAAGCAAACGTACAAAACATCTCTTCATAGGAAGGGACATTGATCTTCAGTTAGTAACAGCCAAAAGGCAAAAAAAATCAGTCGAGAAGACAAAAAGGCAAAGAAAATTCTTCTTTCTGGCGCGGAAGAAGATTGCATGGGACAGGAGGTTCTGGTGTGAAATCAGGAGGATATTACTGGTTATTCAACACACAATATACGACCAAACAACACGAAACCTTTCTTCTAACTCCGCTAACGGACAGAAGAACTTAGAAGCTGTCTTCCGGTTATAAAATCAACCGTTCTGCAGATGATCACGTAGGTCTTGCTATTTCCGAGGCAGATGCGTTCAGGATTAACGGTCTTGATCAGGCTACTTTAACGCAAAACGGTAAATCAGTTTAGTGAACAGCTGAAGGTGCTTCTTGAAGACTCATCTATGTGCAATATGGTAACTCTGGCTACTCAGTCTACTAACAGGACCTACAACAATTGCCGCTCGTGCGACTATCAGAGAAGGAAGGTAACTGCTTTACAGGCGGAATTAAACAAATTGCTTCTACAGATTAATGGTGTCAAAGTAACAACTCTACTTCAAAAGTTACTATGCAAATTGTTCATAGGCTACAGAGGGTTTTGAAAATTGATTCATGAAGATGGAACTTCTGCGGTAGGTGTGTTTTAATTAATTATTGTCAGCTGTATCAGAAAATAGACTCTGCAGTGCCACAATTAACAAGGCTATCAAACTGTATCTACACACCAGACAGAAGCAAAGACATCTCAGAACCGTCTTGGGCACCATCAGCAACTATAGGATACAAACAGGAACGAAACGTGGTCCAGAATCCAAGAATACGGATATGGCTGAAATCATTTCACTAAAAGATACTTACAACCAAGAATTTTGCTGATCTATAACTCAGGCTAACAAGCATTACAGGAGTTCTTTCTCTCGCCAAATTGTGCCAAAATTTTAAGACCATCAGGTTGAAAAAAAAAAGAAGGCAAGAGTTCCATCTACTGATTCTTTCTTCCAGTGGAGTCCCTTAAAAATGAATGGATTAATGTCTATAGAAAATTGTCATGGATTTAACTATGGTGACTTCTTTTTACACAATCCTCTATTGTTTCCAGGAAATCAAAGGGTAAAAGGCGATTTCAGTTGAATGGAACTAACTCAGTATTTTTAAAACAAAAAATTGCAAAATCCGTTGACAAGGACAAAAAAGATTATAGTATGCCATGTTGAGTAGTAATTATCAATTTTGTTTTTGAAAGCCTCAGTTTGAAAGACAAAACAATAAAGAAAAGGACAGTAAAATGATTATTCACGACAGCGTGCAGAGGTACTGGATCAGATTAGGGGCATAGGGCCATCCTACTGCAGATGTAATGTTGCAGAACTACACTTAAAAGGATCCAGCATCAGTTTGGCAACGGTATATCGGAACTTAAGTTACTTTCGGATTTGGGAGGGAGATTCAGGCTAGCTTCGTATCAGAAGACGGATCGTTTCGATCCTACCGTAAAACCCATTATCACTTTGTATGTGAAGAGATGCGGGAGGTTTACATGACATTCTATGAAGGTTGCGGAAGCACTGGATTGGAGGCGGTATATATTCCAGGGGCCGTACAGGTCATGATTTAGTGTTCGAGGAATATGTGATGAATATGGAGCTTTGGGAGCTTCAAGGATTCTAAAAAATAAGTTGGTTTGAGCATTTACCTTAAAAGAGCGGAAAAGGAAAGTTATGAAGACTTGGGTTGTTCAGTAATGTGGTTATGTGTATGAAGGCTGCTCTAAGTGTCCTGTATAGCAAAAGGCTAGCGACAAGTTCGTTGAGCAGAGCGGAAACTTACATGGCTGACCGACGCCTCAATCAGGTAATAAGATGTTTCAAAGGATATCAAGAAAGTTGGAAACTAACTTCAGGGAGAAGTGCTGGTTGGTAGCCTTGCTGCTGAGTGGGCAGAAACACAGGAGGATACCCTAAGGAGTGAAGTTGATTGCAGACAAATTTTGCTCAGGGCAGGATCACGCATCTCGTTCCATGAGAGCTCTTAGGAGGTTGTATCTCCTTCTGAAAGACACTTATCAGCTCAGTGTAAGGCTGGAACAGTTGCTGCAAGGTGAGTTGACCTTATAGGGAGCTAAGGCTCAGAGTTCAGATGCTATCATGATACTGTTCGTAGGATGAAACTCCGTGACAGACTACAGACACGTGGAGCATTCAGGTCTGTTGAAGAGATGCTTCAGCTAAACTGTGATTGATAAGGTGCTGAGTGCTTCATCCTGGTAACTGCCAGGGGCAAGTGGCAGATTGTACAGGAAAACTTGTTTTCTGGCAAAAACAATATAAAATGTTTTGTAATAGCTGAGTTGAATCTTGAAACAGGAGGCGCTCCTCTGTTTCCAATTTTAGACTTGAGCGATAATGCTTGTCAGGAGAAAGGGAGTAGCATGTAGATTATAAGGAACAGAAACAGAGAAGAATTTATGGACTGCCTTTGCAGGAGAGTCTCAGACAAAGAAACAAGTGCAAGCTATTTTAGCCTCCAGAAGAAGGACGTTATCCAGCAGATCGCGGCAATCCTTGGGAGACTGCAGTAAATGAGAACTCTACGGAAAGATGTGGTTTAAGGCTGAGTAGGACAGCGGAGAATCAAAACGCAAAGAGACTTTAAGGCGGCGGTGCCAGTGAGCATTATGGTGGGTGAAATGCTATAAGGCTGCGAAGTTGCGACAAAGGAAGGATTCAGGAACACGGCAAAGTTCCGTCTTGGTACTCGAATTGGAAGACTCTGAAGGCGTTTCTTGACACACAGAAAATCTTGGATGATGCCACCTTTAAAGGCCGGCGATACCTCTGGCTAAGAAACTGCGGTTTTCATCTATGAAGGGAAGAAGCGCCTGAGACTTGCCCATCTTGCAATCATCTAAAACACTTTGGAGCGTAAAACGACAGCTATTAAAGTACTGGCTGATAGGAAGGAGTACAGAAATTCTATTCAGTAAAGTAAGCTATCAGTTTTATGAAGTCTGATGTACCCGGACAAGAGGAAGAGACTTGTGATTTTTATCGAAATATCTTTCTTATATGGACAGAAAGATTATATGAAATAGAAAAGTGTATTTTTCATTTGTTGCGGAGGGCAGAATCAAATAATACATTGACTGGAAGGAAAAGTTGAGAAGGCTAGACTCTAAGCTGGGGATGAATCATGGAACCACTGTTTCCAAGCAAAATGAAAAAAGGAAGAAGATGGCGAAACATTTTATGAAAGAGAGAGATAGAGAAAGGGCGTTGCAATGAAAAAAGTGGTTGTTAATTCTGGACAGCTGCAGAGATCGGAAAATAAAAGAGAGGAAATGCTGTGCTTTGGCGACCATGATGATGGATCATTTGAAAAGGACTATCCCTATAACTGGAAGGACAGGCTTCAGGCATGGCTGGTTTCCGACGGACAGATGGGAAATTCCGGGGTTGGACACATGAACGTAGGAGCAGGCAGGGTGTTTATCAGGGGTGAGCCCATATTTCAAGGAGGCTATTCAGGATGGAATTTTTTTTTGAAAATCACGCCTTAAAAGGGCGCTGTGGGGCATTAGAAAAGGACTCACTTACTTCACATTACTATGGGACTTTGTCTGACGGGGTGTGCATTCCACCCAGACATATTTATAGACTTTAAGAGCGGCAAAAGCGGTCTGAAGGTTATCTTCATACCTTTTGGATGGAAGATACTCCTCCGATTCCGGAAGCATTTCCTTATCTGGAATGAAAAAGAAAATACAGGAAATCCGGTGGGAGAAGTAGCCTTGTGCCGGGAGAATACTGCATATGGATAGAGACAAAACACGACAAGTGGAAAAACACCTGGCGATGACTCGGGAATCGTGAAGGGCGTCTTCAAGCGTAGGAGGCTATCAGTGCGTCCTGCATAAGGAGTTTTTGATGAATTCGTATTACCTACGGTTATCAGGAAAATGGAGCGACTCATTGTTTCTGACGGAGATGCTTGTTTCTTTAGCTTCCGTCCGGATGGAGCAAGAGATCTGTCGTTGCTTCTGTGATGACAGCTAGCTGGCGTGGGGTACAGAAAAGAGTGTTTGTCTGGCACACCATTCTTATTTACTATTCCCAATGAGTATGGCTTTCATGGGAAGATATTTCAATACCTACGGAGTATCTGTCACTCCTGGGAGAACTCAGCTTCGTATTACTTGAAACGGAGAAATATACTCATGTTGCCTTCTTTACTGTGGAGAAAGGAAGGCCGCTAGCGGTGAAGATCGTATTCCTAGTTCCCTCTCCCAAGGATGTAGCCTATGATTCAAAACCGGAGATGGCTGTTACACACGGTAACGGAGAAGCTTACAAGAGGCGATTCGTTCAGGAAAATATGATGCTATTGTGGCAAACTTTGTAATCCGGATATAGTGGGACATACCAGTGTTCTTCCTCAAATAAATTAAAGCTATTGATTGTGGATGAGTGTGTAGAAAGGTTATGAAACTGTGCAGGAAGTGGAAGTAATCTCTTATTCTGGCAAATCACGAAATGCGGATATGATGGTGGACGAAGACAGGCCTATACCGCCCATACCACCAATCAGTAGCACCATCCTTGTGGCGTGGACAAGTCATTCAAGCTGAAGGAAGGGGATGCCCAAGATGTAACTCCAACCTTACAGATTTAGTCGTTATTCCTCAGCCAGAAGGAAATGACAGGAAGAAACCTGCTAGAGTAAAAAGTATAACGTAGAGTGGCGGCATAGCCAAGGATGGAAGTATAGACAAGTAGGAAGATGCCAGCCAAGGCTGGAGGTGTAATCCGGGACAGGAAGTATGGAGAAGCTTAGAAGTAAAGGACTGGGGGCACCTGGAAGGGAGTTATTCATGAAAATAAGATCTATTACAGGGTCCGGATCAGGGCTCTGGAAGAAGGCTAAGATATTCAGGATTACTGTAGTTCCATGCCCACTTTCAATGGGAATCAGGGAGTACTGAAGGAATCAATAGGTCAGGGCACTTTCTTTGAAAAGCTAGCAGAGGAGGAAGTGTCCACTTGGCCCTCTATCAAGAAATCTGATGGTATAGGATGCCCTTTTGGAAAATAATTAAATTGTTCATGTTCCTTCAAGCTCCATTTTCAGTTCCACCAGACAGCTCAGTGCTTTCACAGGAAGAACCTATTTGGACAGAGTGTTGTTCGGATGAGTAGAGGGGTTCCAGTTGCAGAGATGCTGCCTCTTCGCCAAGGTGGCGGAGAAGGGATACACCGGGAAGGCTATACAGCATCTTTTTAGTTCATTGCAGGAGATAGCAGCACATATCGGCGTAAGTACCTTGAAATATCATGGCGGGAGCCAGAATAACTCGGTAGCCCGCGACCATCAGTGATCTCTTGCCAGATTAAACCGGTTCCTATCCATCAATAGGGAGGAAAGTTGGACTCCTTTGAAGGTAAGGACGGAAGACAGGTTCAGGAAAAGCCATTATTGAGGCTTAAGGACGATCTGGAGACGACTGGAATCGGGCAAGAAAGTCCTATATTGCCACGCCAACCTATGCAGACAGTCTGGCTCAGGCGGAAGGAGTTTCGTGCATTATGAGACCTTCGAATCGTTATGAGGAAGAAGTAGTGATTCTCCTCGCCATACAAGTATCCTGTCATATTGGAGAATGGTCTTGGCAACATGCTGTGATTAAGCGTCCGGATGCTTTGGAAGAAAATACTTAAGCAAGAACAGTGATTTCAAACTTCTCTCCAGCTGTTTGAGTAAATTTCTCCCAACACGTTCAAAGGAAAGAGACGATGCTGACAGTTTTCACAGTGTTTTATGAGGATGTCATGGCGATTCTTCTTTCATGGGAGAAATAAAGCCAAATTTTGCCCGGGTTTTCCGACAACTGGGGCAGGAGGAGGAGTTTTAGACCATGACGAGCTTCAAAACATCGACCTCAGGAGATCTTCCACTTCCTGCAATTTCAATAGGCTTCTTCAGCTTCCTTGGGCATATCGCCGGTAAAAGCATGAAAAGTACCCACTGGTAAAAGCGGAAACCTATGGGTGGGCGTTGGCTTCTTCGATGTGGAAAATCATTGGGATAAAAACAACAGATAATGAGCTGGTGGCAATTATCAGGCCTCTTTTTTTGCTTATGAAGGTTGCTGTAACGAGTTTTCATGAAAGATGATTCCCTTCCCGGAAAAGCCAGTTCATCTCACTTTTGCAATAGAAACACGTCCGCTCTCTCCGTGATTGTAAGAGTAAAACCTTTTAATAAGTCATAACGATGATCCTGCCAGGCAGGCAGGAAGGAGTAAATGGATAAACTTATTGAAGTTCTTTTCCAGAAACTATTATACCGTATATGATCTCGGTCACAGTGGGTGAGCAGACATAATCGATATCTGGTGCTGTATACAATGAGGAAGAGATCATTCGGAAATAAGTTCTTGCTGGTGGAACGTTGTCTATGGTAGAGACCAGAGCTCCTTTTCTGAAGGACAAGCCGCCACTGCCCTGCAGCATCACTAAGGGCGGCACTCCAGTTCCTGAGAGCTTGGGCAGGTAGAGAGTGAAGGAAAGTAAAAGTCCAGGGAGAGCAAAGGGACAAGCTTTTTGCTGGGAAAGAAAAAGAGAGAGGTAGAGAAAAAGAAAATAGTAACATCACAGGGGAGTACTTGCATTTTCGAGGAGAATCCAGAGAAGGGAGAGCAAGTGCTCCATGAAAGGTGATTTGAAACAGAAGGTTTAGGCAGAAATCCAGGAGGAAAAGCTAAAGACGAAGAGAGTAGAAATAAATCCTCTGCTCCGGCAGATAGGAAAGAAGGATGAAATTGCTCCAAGAAGAAAGAAAAGGGAAGGAGCAGAGGGAGAAAGCAGGTGCAATGAAAAGCATATAGGGGAAAAGAGGAGAAAACTGGGTTAAGGAGAGGAATGCAGACCAAGATAGGAAAGCCGCCTGCAAGCCGAGTGGACAGAGTAGAAAGTGGGCAGGAATCAGCTTGGAAAGAATAATGCAGTGCTCAAAAGAGAGAGGATGCTTTGAAGAAATGACTTAGCGCAGCTACACCTAGAAAGGGCTTTTTCTTTCTCTTTTCGAGACTGTTTCTTTCCGAGGTCTTTCTCCAAATGAAAGACAAACAGCAGGTGAAAGGAGCACCGCACGCCAGATGGAATAGAGGAGAGAGGATTCAGCCAGCTAAAAACAGTAAAGCGGAAGGAAAGGCTGAGAAAGCTGATCCTTTCCTTGCCATGGCTGTCTAGCGGCAAAACGGAGAGCATGAAAAGCGCCCGAAAGGCGGAGTGGGAAAGAGACCGGTAAAAGAAAATAGGAGAAAAGAAAGAAGGAAGTAGTCAGAGAGGAGCGTAGGAAGATAACTCTGTTTTCCAGGAAGGAACCGGTGAGAAAATGCTCTCAGAAGAGAGAGGAAAAGATGGCCAGGTAGGATATGGCCAGAATATAGGAGATACCGGCACTGATAGGGAGTGCTTTTTCCGGATACAGGTGATTCTAGGCGTTGCCTCCCAGAATAGACTAAAAAGCCTGCCGTCTCTTCAGGAAAATGCATCTATTCTGTTTCCAAGGCTTTGCTTCCAGAGTGAGACAATCCCTTTGGCAGGGGAGACTCTCCCAGGACCTTAGCTCTTATAGTTCATGGCAAATACACCGAAATTCCCTCCCATATATGTGAGCGGAAGAGACTCTCCTTCGTTTGTATGAGGGTTAAGCTCTGAAACGTCATTGGCCTGACAGAGCAAATCTGCAGGAGCAGACGAAGGGCGTAAGTCATCTCGGCAGGATTCCTTCAGGAGATATGATATCAGTTTTTGAAAGTGAAGGTCATTTCTTTTGATTATTTTTCTTTCTGCAAAGGAGGAAATTCTCTCTCAAAGCAGTGTACGCGAGTACGAGCCAAGAATGATCTTTCCTCATTTCTTTTTCCTGCTCTCGATATACAGTTTCACCTTGCCTCTCTCAGTGACAGTCTGTGATGGGCGATATATTGATGTTTTCCTTTCCGCTCCATAGCGATGATTTATCAGATCAGAAGTTTAGCATAAACAGGGTAAGTGCATGGGAGGAGCAAAATAACAGTCGGTTTTCTTGCTGTGAGAGCAGGAGGGATAGAAAAACTAGGAAAAAGAGGAGAAGAAAGTGGGAAAAGGAATTTCAGAGTGAGAATTACTCTCCCAAAGAGACAAGAGAGCAAAAAGAATCAGACGGAAAGAAGAAACATGGTGTGCTCTTTGGATAGAGGAAGTTAAGGAAAATATCATGGATAGTGTACAGAAGCTGTGAATGCACAGGAATGCAAAATGAGACGTAAAAGAATGCAAAATGAATGTAAAAAGAATGCGATAAAGAAAGAGTTAAGCGTGAAAGCTGTAAAAGAAAATATTGAAAATAAAGATATTTTCCTATCCTAGTCCCAAAAGCTTTCTGAAAAGAGCAATACCTCAAAATAGAGCCTTTTGTGCAGTTTACTGCATCTGTTTACAGCTGTGTAAATCTGAAATCTTACGAGAAGGCAGCTGTTAGCCTTGTAGATGCCTCGCTACGTGCCGGTGCAAATCTTCTTCGTGCCTAATCAGTACTGGTCTCGGCAGCGTACTTGTCACCGTGCTTCCTACTGCAGTGAAAACCTTTCATAGTGCCTGCTTTCAGACGGATTGCCCATGCTCTTTCTATTCTCTGTGCCCATACCTGAATTTCTCTGCAGATTTGATGTTGCCATGATTAAAACCACTTTCTTCATAAGACTTTCCTGCCGCGGGAAAACAAAATCCTATGGGAACTAAAAATAGATCGTATTCTGTATTCTCTCTTGTTTTCAAATATCTCGACACGAGACAGTTTGAAAACATACGCAATAATAATAGCGAAACAGCTGAACTGTCAAGAAACGTGTATGCAGAAAAATGCAAAGGAACACAGAGATATATATGTAGTATAAACTACAGTAGGGAAATACAGCAATAGCATTTTGTGATCTTCCTTCTTATGGTATAGTTCCGAATGATTCTATTGCATGAAAGCTAAGTGATGCCATGACTAATACCTTAGATTTGGAAAGGAAAGCCCTATTCTTGCTTCTTTATATAGGAGACAGAAATGGAAAGAATTAAGCAAGAGCGAATTCACCAATGTATTATCGCCCATATCGAGTCACGGAAAATCCACTGCATCGTATGCATTGAAATGACTGTACCTTGACGGAAAGAGATGCGAGTCTCAGGTTCTGGACAATATGGACGTGAGCGGGAACGAGGAATCAAATATCAAATCCCAGACCGTTCGTATTGGTGTATAAGGCGGAGGATGGGAAGAATACATCTTCAATCCTTATCATCGATACTCCCGGACACGTGGACTTTAACTATGAGGTGAAAATGCTGCACTGGCGAGCCTGCATGTGACGCACTATTTGGTGGTGGATGCCACAGGAAATTCAAGCCCAGACTCTCGCTAATCACACCTGTTTGGCTTTGGGGATCATAATCTGGAGTATTCGGTCATCAGCCGATGTAGACCTGCCCTCTGCGAGCGGACTGGTAGCCCATGATTGAGGACGTTATCAGGATCAGAGCCTGGATGCTCTGAGTTTCCGGAAAACCGGTTTAAATGTGAAAGAGAGGTATTGCGCAGGTGATAAGCGTCTTCCTCCTCGGCTGCAGATTGAGAATCCCTTGCATGCCTGGTTTTTGACCCTGCCGCCGGCAGCCAGGTAAGGGGTTATCTTTCTGCAGACCATTAGCAGGTAGCGTTAGGGCGGCAATATTCGTCATATGGCCACGGTGCGGAATTTACCGCTGGCTGGAGGGTGAGGGAACTTTCGCAGCTGCACCAGGTGGTTTATCCCCGGGAGGTGTGACTCTGTATGGTGAGGCTATATTACCGCATCCATTAAAATATCCGGGATGCGGTGGGTGATACGGTCACCACTGTGGACCAAAGCCTGCGAAGGAAGCCCTTCGGTTATGAGTATGCAGTCCATGGTATGCCACGGGTGTATTCCTCGACGACCAGAAATATCGGATCTTGGGATGCTTTGGGAGCTGCAATTAAATGACGCGGCACTGAGCCTGCGGAGAGGCGAAAACCTCTCTGCGGCTTTGGGCTTCGGCACCTTTCGCTGCGATTTTAGGCGCTTACTGGATGTGGATGTTGGTGACAGGAAGATTGGAAGAGAGTACGGTTGGATCTGGTCGCCACGGCGCCCTCCGTTATTTACCATGTGTATCAGACGGACGGTCTCCACGATGGAGCTGACCAATCGCTTCCAATCTTCCGGACCCGGCGGAGATGCCCATAGCGGAAGAACCCATTGTAGGCGTGGAAATTATGGTGACCTCCGGAATTTGTAGGGAGCCATTGCGGCTCTTTGTCAGGAGCGAAGAGGCATCTATAAGAGCACACGGAGTACATCGATCAAACCAGAGCGGTTTGAAGTATGATTTACCCTTAAACGAGATTATCTATGACCTTTGATGCCCTAAAATCCAGGAGCGAAAGAGACTATGCAAGCTGACTATGAATTAAAGGGCTATCAGGAAGGTATAGATGGTGAAAGCCGGATATTTTGGTGAACAAAGCGGCAGGTGGTACGTCTTTCTTCATTGTCCACGCTGGCTCTGCCTACATGAAAGAGGCAAACGTGTGAGAAGCTGAAGACTGAAATTCCCAGACAGCTTTCTGAAACTCCCATTCAGGCGGCAATCGGCTGGTCATGTGGTGGCAAGGAAGAGAACTGTGCCAGCCCCTTCGAAAGGACGTTCTGGCTAAGTGCTACTATGGAGATATATTTCCCGGAAAGAAAGCTGGAGAAGCAGAAGCGAAGGAAAATACGACGGTTCGTGTGACGGAAATTTCTAAAGCGCTGTCATGTCTAAAAGCAGCTGGAGTGAGGACTGAGATCGGCATCCATTCATTTTGAGAGTATATTAATAATAGTAAGCAAAGTGAACGAGACTAATGGAGGAGTAAGAAGGCATAAAGAACCTGGATTACGCAAACATTGGGTTCTGTATCCTTAAAACCGATAAGCGTTACATTTCACTATGGGAAGGAGGGAGGGCTTTGGGATGCAAGGTCGCGTCATAGTGAGAAACGATGGTACATGGTGCTCAATGAGTCCGCAGAATTCTGCAGCCACGTGCTATGTGTTTGAAGAGCAGTAGCCCATCGCTGGAAGGATGGCTCATCGTCTGCTTCCCTGTCCGGATATGAATGCGGAAGAATGCTCATTCCGCTTCAATTTATGGAGATGCGATTCCCAGGATCGCTTTCAGAGGCCTGGATGAAACCGTAAAAAGCCACTGGACTGGGTTCCTCCTCTGGATCGCGAGCGACTCTGCGTATCCGATCCCTATGAATTTGCCTCGGTGTTGTCACACGCACGATGTAAGCCTGCGGATGAACATATACCTGCCGTGTTTACCACCCTATTCGTGCCACTTACTGGCGGGAGGCGGTACGATTCGCGCCGCTGATGATTTCCGATTTTGACCGGGCAGCTCGTGGAACCGGAGCCATTAAGGCAGGATTAAACTATGCTGTGAGTTTACATCTGCGATGAAGTGCGGTGGAAAAGGTTACGGCGGAAAATCTTTGTCTGGATGCAGGAAAAGCGAGCTGTCGACCACTGGTGGTGCGTAATGTGCTCTCGTAGATGAAAAGAGGACTCGTTTGGTGGTACCCAGTTCGGATTCTATTCTGCTACTTCCATTACCAGAAAACCTGTAATCGCCGTGGCAGTCTATATTCTTTCGCATTCCGGTGGAGGAGAGAGCCGTCCGTTTCGAGCTGAACCAAGCTTTTAGTGCGTGACTTTTATGCGGTACCGCGGCAGTGAGTTCTCGGTAGGCATTCAGAATCCTGGAGGAAGAAAGTGGCTTCCCCAGCGGTATGAGAAAGCCCGGAAAAGTATGGATGAGTTATACGAACCCTTATTGCGCTACAAGGATGGAAAGATGCAGTCGGAGGGTTGGATTCATACATATTCAGTAAGTAAACGCACCCTGCACAGGGAAGCTGTGCCAGCGAAAGGACATTGTCGAAAAATCAGAAAGTACCAGGAGCTTATTCTGCCCTTTCTACAGAGAAAACTAAGGGAAGAAGATGAATAGAAGAAGAAAAGGGAATAGGCTCAGTTGCGTTTTTAATTGTGATAAGCTTCTACACAGCTATTCTGTTTTGTTTTTGCTTTTGGTCTCATCCGGGTATCACCCGGAGATCACATGGGAATCACGGATCAGAGGCATATCCAGCCAAACTAGATAATTTGGTGCAGGAGTTGGATGATCTCATGATGCTTTGCTGAAAAGAACAGACGGAAAGCTCTGCGACAGTATTGACCAGCATTACTATGGGAAAACAGTTATATCTGGGTAAAAGGTTTTGAACTATGAAGGGGAGACACTATGCAGTTACTCTCATACCCCAAGAGACAAGAGCATGGAGAGAGACCTTTCCACCAACGACTTTCCGGAATTTTTCATAATAAGGAAGAATTAGATGGAATTCTACAGGATGGACAGGTTTTTCTGCAAGATCGTTTTCCTAATGAAGGCGGGAGAAGAGGTGGATGATCATCTACTCTAAGCTTTATAAGCCCCTATGACTGGGTTATTTCCATGGATTTGGATGTGGAGGATATTAGAAGGATGTCCATTTCATGGATAAAACCATACAGAAGATTAACTATCGAATTCTGTTCTTTTTAGGCGGTATTTTTCACCTTTGTGATTGTGTCTTTGAATCTGGTGCTGTTTTACTGCATTCCAGACAGGTATGTTTCAGAATTGAGGAGCTTTCAGAGGAAAATGCCATGGATGAACTTACCGGGGCCAGCCGGAAAAGGTGGAAAAGCGTATTCTGGAGCATAGTTATAACGTTATAAAACCATAGAGTCAATACCAAAGATTTTGATGATGGATGTGGATTATTTCAAAGAGCTATAATGACCGCTATGGTCAACAGCTTTGAGACCAATGTCTACAGCACTTGGTGAAGGTGATTCCAGGAGACAGTGCGTTCCTCGACGATGTGATTTCGATGAGGAGATAGGTTCCTTTTGTACTATGTGATTTAAATGATCTTTATGACGGAAAAAGGTTTTGTGGCAAGCAGTGGCAAGCCACCCGATTAAACTGGAGAGGAGAGAGCTGAATATGACCGTTCCATGGGCTATTCCGGCTTTCATGAAAGCGATGAGGATGCGGAAGAGGTGGTGAAAACAGGCGAATCGGGCTCTGTATGACGCAGTATCATCAGCGAAATCAGGTCATGATGTATGATGAAGAAAATGATATTTACCAGGATCGTTGGATGATGCTAATGTCTCCGTAAGCCCTGCGATTTTTGGTAGTGCGGTAGAAAGTAAGTAAAAATTCTGCCAGCAAAACATTGGAAAGATTCATGCTTCAGTGGTAAAACGATAGTGGGCATTGTCACTGGAGCAGATAGTATGCCTTACATTTGCTTTTCAGCACAGCACCGAAAATCTTATGCATATCCACGGAAAAGCGTTTCACAAAGTCGATTTCGGAAACACTGGCGGTTCTTCGCAGGTACAAGAGTGAAGAACTCTTCCATTTCCTCTTCTTTCGTTAAGACTTGCACATCTTCACAAAGCTGTTTCCTCGATGAGGGATGGCTGCTCTTCAAACAGAAATAGAAGAGGAAAAAGTCTGTCAAGGCTTCAACAGGCATTTGCCCCGACTGGACAAGGAAGAATCTCCTTTTTCGAAAAAGGGTAAAAGAGAGTATGAGCTTATTTGTATTTTTCCATCGTTTATGTTGAAAATAGGAAGAGGCATGAATGCAAAACCCAGGTAGGAACATTGGATACGTATAACCGTAGTTATGCACGGAAAGCCTTCTTGGCATAATTACTGACCTCGTGAGAGACATCCCATTTGCCAGTCAATTTCTTCGTAAGGGCATCCATTTCCAGCTCCTCGGAGGATTGGCAGCTTTCCTTCATAGCCAAGCGCACAGGCAGGGTTCCTTTTTCGATGATTAAGTTGAAATGGAAAGGTGCTCCGGCTTTAAAAAGACTGATATTTTTCAGGTCTTTTATAGCTCGAGTCTGCAAATCCGTTCGTTAAATCAATGCTGATATTTTTCTAAAGCCCAGCTTTCTGGCATCTGATAGGCGGTAAGGAAGGTGGAAAATTGATGCTCCTTCCCAGAAACGAAGCTCCTCCTCCCGGGTGCTTTGTGAAGCCAAAGGACAGACGGTTAATGCCGGAGCGCTGATACGCTTCCAAAGCCTCTTTACGCGGGATTCAGTTGCACTCAATGCTGGCTTCCCAATCGGAATAGATGGGGTAGCAGTTTTCGGATCACTTCCATAGTTTTTCAATTTCTATGGTACGGCACAGAGTGCCTCCGCCGATAAAGAGGAAGGCACTCATATCTGTCGCTTTTGAAAATCCTGCTTCGCCATTCAATTCCTCTCAGGCTTTGCCATGAGCGATTTTGTCTCCCGGAAGGAAAGGAGAGAAAATCCCCAGTAGGTACATTTTTCTTGCACAGAAGGGGATATGTAGATATAATGCAAGAGGTTTTTCTCCTCGTTTTCAAAATGATTCAGCAGAGTACAGTACTTTTCCATAGAGATTCCTTTCAATGTTTTCTCCACTTTAGCTCTGAGCATCAGCAAGAGGACAGTTTGGGATATAAAAAGGAGAAAGAGAAGAGTTTCTGGAGGCGAAGAGGATTCAGGAACAGCTGAACGAGAAGAGTTTTCACCTCTTTATCTTCTTTGTAGGAGGAGGATATTTGCTGTCCTATTATAAGAAAGCCTCTTCGAAAGCCTTTTTCCGGAAAAATGAAGGCATCAACTGCATGGTTGTGGAGGAGCTCCACGGATGAACTGATTTCCTTGGTGGAAACCCTGCCTTCTTCGCCCCATATCGAGCTTATGGCTTGTCAGGGAAAATGGCGGCGAAAAAACTCGGAAGATTTTATCACGAGTATTTGAAAAACAGCCCCAAGAAACGGTGCTTGCTCTTTATTGAAGAGTAGACAAACGAAAGCGGCCTCTATAAGGTGGTGAAGGAGAGAGACTCTGTCTTCACTGTGGAGCAGGATCAGGCCTTTTCTCCAGTTTTGCCTGCAACAGTTGAAAAAGGAAGGAAAGAAGATTCAGAAAATGACTGGACTCCTCCTATCCAGAAGCGGCAGTCTGTCATCGAATGTAAATGCCTGCAGAACTGCGTGGATTATATTGGAGATGGAAGAAATCACCCAAGAGGCGGTGGAGGTAGTGGTGGAGAAAGCTGCCGGAGGACAGGGTGATTTGATTGAAGCTTTAGTGAGGAGATCAGGAAAAAGATCTTTCAATATTACGAGACGCTCACGTTTAGAGAGAAGCAGAAATTCAGAATCTGATTCGGAAAAATGTGGAAAAAGCTTCTTATCGTCAGAGAATATTTGAAACAGAGGGACTTCAGGAGAGAGATGGAAACGCAGCTTTCCATGATTCCTGGAGGAATCGAAAATATATTGCCCAGGTGAGAACCTATACTCAGTCCGGCTTGCAAAATCTCTTCCATGGTTTACTTCGTTTAGAAGAAGAACAAGAAAGGAAGAATCTCTGATAGCTTGGCGTAGAGCTTCACTGGCGAATCAGGCGGAGAATCTTTTGCCTTAAGAGCTCATCTCTGCCCCGGAAGAAATACTCTTTTTAGTGTTTTTCTATGGGGAAAAGAAGTAGATTTTTTAGAAAATCACCTGAAATTCATAAAAACGGATGCGATTTTGTAAGATAAATGACAGATTACTCTGTGTAGGAATGCAGAAAGCAAGGAGGATTTTATGTGCAAACAAATCAAAAAGATCGTTTTCCTCGAGTAGCCTGATGTTACTTTCTTCTTTTCCATTGTGGGAAGGGCCGGAAGAGTGGAGCACCTGTAGCCAAGAAGATGTTGGATTTACCGATATCCTAGGAAGGGCTTGCCAGTCGAAATCGGTCAGGGAACAGCAGAAAGTGCAAACTATACAAAGGGTGCATCCTTTGGAAAGTTCAGCTGGTAGGATACAGCGGAGACGAATGACCTATTCCGAGACAAAGACCAAGCGAAGCATAGCCATTGCAGCAGACTTAACGGTACTGCCACTCAAACCAAGATTTTTATCGGTGATACCATGTATACTGTGGAAAGACATTGGTTCCGGTGTAAAGGGAAAAGATGGTGGATGTTTACTTTGACACACCATGACGAAGCCAGAGCCCTTACCCAGAAGGGAAGAGTTTACGAGGGAAGTATTCAGTGGCGGTTCCCAAGCAGTAAGATTTAGAGAAAAAGACAAAACGCCTTGTCTTTTTGCTGATTGTAAACAATCTACACCGTGATTATTCCATATGGGTCTAAAATTGGGCACGCTCTCACGCTAGCTTTATTTAAGAAAAGTAAATTAGAATAGATTGAGCCACTTCTTCAATAGCCTATAATTCTAATATAAAAGACGGCAGTGCATTGGGAAAGGAGCAGGCAGGTATTCATGGAATTTGCCCGGGAGCAAAGACAGGCAATAGAGACAGTGGGCGGAGAAGGCGCAGGTGGTGGCGGCGCTGGGTTCTGGGAGAAAACCACCGTGCTTACGGAGCGTCTTTGCACCCTTTTGGAAAGGAGTTCCGGCGGAAAAAATCCTGCTTCTTTCCTTTACCAGAGCTTCCAGTAAGGAGATGGAGGAACGCTTTTTCCGAAAAATGGGGATTAGGGCGGGAGACTGAGATTTTCTACCATTCATGCCCTTTTGCTTTTCCTTACTTCGAGAGGATCTGGGCTACAAAAAGAAGATCTTGTGAACCTATGAGAAGATGGATTGGCTTTCTCAATACTATCTGGAAAAGGAATTCTTCGGGAGGAGGTGCAGGAGCTGCTTCCCGTACCTGATTGCCCGGATCCTATTTTAAATCCATAGGGGAAAGGGAAAGAGTGCCTACCTGCAAAAAGGAGAAGCAGAGGATTTTTCTTGCCCTCTATCATTTTATGAAGAGAGCAGGAAGAAGAGAGAAAGCTGGTTTTGATACTGCTTTTAGAGGTACTTCGTATCCTAATGGAAAAAGGAGACTTGGCAAAAGGCCTGGCAGAGTCGTTTTTCCCACATCCTGTGGATGAGTTCAAGACCTTTCTTTGGTGCAGTATGAAATTATCATAGCTTTGGCGAAGTCTCCCAATGCCCCTTTGGTGGGGATGAGGATCAAAGCATTTACGGCTTTTCAGGGGAGCCAGTCCCGGCATTCCTTTATCTCACCAAGGACTATCCGAACTGCGAAAGGATAAGTGATAATTTCCGTTCCTATAGGAAATTGTGGAATTAAGTAAGAGGCTTATCGGAAAGAATAGGAACGTTTTCAAAAGAAGCTACAGGGCAGGCAGGAAGCGGGGAAGGCTGAAAGCACTATGCCTTGGCCACGGAAAGGAAGAAGCAAGACTTTACTCCGGCATATTGAAGAAGAAGGAAGAGGGCTGTCCTTTGAAGATGGCTATTCTATGCAGAAGCTGAAAGCAAATCTCGCCCTACTGCCTCTTTTATGGAGCGAGGTATTCCTGCAGCCTTACGGAAGAGGGTGCAAAATGTCTTTCAACATTTTGGGAAAGGATATTCTACCCATCTTCGCCTGAGCATGAATATTGAAAGCAGGGAGAGCTTCTGCAAATCCTGAATAAACCCTCATCGGGGTTTGCTTCGGGAGAAAATCCAGAAAGGAAAAGGCTACTTTTCAGATTTGAAAAAGTATAGAGGAAGAAAAGAGGAAAGAGCCCTGCTTTCTTTTGGAAGCTCAGCTTCAGAAAATGCAGGAGCTTCCGTACAGGAAAAGAATCCTTTTATCCGAAAAGATAAGGGACTATGAGCAGTATCTGGAAAGCTTTGCCAAGAAAGAAAAATCGGGACTTTGAGGTGCAAAGAGTCTTTTGGAGGAGCTTACGTCATGGCGGGAGCAGACGGAGGGAGTGGAAGCCTTTTTCCGATTTGTAGGAGAAATTCAATGCGGACTGCCTGCAAAGGCAAAAGGAAAGAAAGCAGGAAGGGGTTCGGATCATGACTCTACCACGGTAGCAAAGGGATTGAGTTTGATGAGGTCTTTTGCCGGACGCATCGAGGGAATTATTCCGGACGGAAGAGCCAAAACCCAAGAAGAACTGGAAGAAGAAAGAAGAAAGCTTTTATGGCATTGACCAGAGCCAGAAGAAGAAATTCACATCTATGTCACAAAAAGAACGATACAGTAAAAGGTAAAACCCTCCCGCTTTATTCCGGAGCTTTTAGGAGGGTAGGAAGGGACGAAATGGAAAGATTAAGATTTTAGTGGTGGATGATGAAGAGAATACGAAGAAATTGCTGAAGGACTTTCTGAAAATGAAGGACTACAGTGCTTTTGGTACCGGAAACGGAGAGGGAAATTGATTGTATTTTTACATGGAGAAAAAGCATTGCCCTGATTATTTTAGACGGATGATGCTCAAGATGGACGGCTGGATCGCCTTGAAGACCATTCGAGAGCATTCAGAGTTCCTGTGGATTATGCTTACCGCCCGTTCCGAGGAAAATGATGAGTTAAAGGGCTTTGACTACAGGGGCGGATGAATACATTTCAGCCCTTCTCCCGAAGATTTTTGGTGGCGAGTGAAGCTTTACTTCGCCGTTCCGGGGTGCAGAAGGGAGCTTTTGGAGGTGGGAGGCATCGTGATTGATGAGGCTGGTACCAGCGTTACGGTGGACGGATGCGCTAGAGCTTTTAAAGGAATGTGAGCTTTTACGGTATTTTGTGGAAAATAAAGGGTATTGCCTTGTCCAGAGAAAAATTCTTAACAACGTTTGGAACCACGATTACTTTGGAGATGCCAGAACCATCGATACCCATGTAAAAAGCTTCATGCCAAGTTAATGGACAAGGGAGAGTATATCAAGACGGTTTGAGGGCATGGGCTATAAATTCGAGGTGGAATGGGAGGTATCTTGGCTGAAAAATGTCGAAAACGAAACAGTTTGCAAAGGCGCTATCCTGCTTTTTGCCTTTGTATTTTCCATGCTTTTGATTCTGCTTCTGGTGGAAACAGTCTGGAAAGCCTTTATGAAAAACGAGGTGCATGTGCTGGAGAAGCATATGGAGCTGGATCGGATGTGCGCAGCAGGGGCTTTTTCAAGACTCTTCCCACGGAAGCTGGGAAAGTCAGGAAGGAAGGAACTGCCGCCAGCACACGTTCGCTTTTTAACGGAGAAGGAAAATATCTCCATTATCGTGATGGATGACAGTAGCGACGGGTGTATACCTCTCCGCCAATCCAGTCTTTGATTCTGCAGGCTCTACTCCTATATTTTTCGGAAAGGCGGATGGAGATACGAGGAAGATTTTAAGCAAGGAGATAATTTTTCCATTGTGAAAACCAAGGAGAGAATAAAGGAGACAGGGTACCTTGAGGCCTATGGGGATATTTTTCTGATCAACAGTACCTCCTTTATGATGTCCATGCTCTACTAGCTTAAGCGAAAGGCAGTATCCTTCTTTAACTATCTTCTCTTATTTTTAGGAGGCAGTATTTTTGCTCTTCGGTACCTTGGCGGTGTATTTTACCGACGAAGAGTGACAAGACCCTTTAAGGAGCTGGCAAAACTTTTCCCAAAAAGATGAGCCAACTGGATTTCACCGCTCGTTTTCAGGAGCAATCTGGAGGAAATCGAGGTTTTGGGAGAGTCCATGAACAGCCTTTCTCAAAGGCTGGAGGATACCATAGGAGAGTTATAGCAACAATGAACTGCAAAGCGATATAGAAAATAAAAATCTGATTGATCAGAAACGACAGAATTTGTGGCAATACAATGTTTCCCATGAGCTAAAGACCCTATTGCCTGATTATGGGCTATGCGGAGGATTGGGAGAGGGACTATGAAGATGAAAAGCAGAGCCTATTATTCCTCCGTGATTGTGGATGAGGCGAGAGGAATGAACCACATGAGTAAAGAATTGATAGTCTTTCCGCCATGGAGCAGGGAAAAGGATTTACCAGATCGAGTCTTCTGGATATGGTAAAAGCTACCAAGGGTACTCAGCACCATGGAGATTCTTTTGAAACAGGAAGGGATTTCCGTGGAGGTGGATATTCCGGGGGCTTTTTCCTTTGGGGGATGAGTTCAAGGTGGAAGAAGTCTTGATGAATTATCTGCAAAACGCCATTCACCATAGTGGGAAACGAAGCAAATCAGTGTTTATACGGAAAATCGTGGACAAAAGACGGTGGAAATCTATGTGCAAAACACCGGAAATCCCATTCCGAAGAGGATTTACCCAGAGTATTTTGAGAAATTTTACAGTGGATAACCTATTCCCGTTCCTATGGCGGTTCCGGTCTGGGACTTAGCATTGTAAAAAGGCAAGTATGGACAGCCATCATCAGGAATGTGGCTGTAAAAATACTTAACCGGAGTGGACTTTTGGTTTACTTTTGGAGGGAGAGATGGGAAAAACTTAATTTCTTTTGAAAGTTGCAGTGCAAAATAGTATTTCTATGCTATACTGTAGAAGATTCTGAAAGGAGGACTCTCATGGAAAATATGAACAACATGAACAATTATGAAAATGATAATATGCAGAACTGGCAGCAGCAGGAAATTCCTTCCTACCAGTGTGAGATTTTCAGAGGCAGTATAATGTACTGATTGGTGCGCATCTGCTTTATGGTCTGTGGCCTTGACAGCCTTTTTATGTTTGAAGCCGTACTATATTTTCCCGCAGGTTTATTCCGTACATCCGGTGGTATTTAGCTTAGGATTTTTAGCTACCTGCCTTGTGGGAGGAGTGGATTGCCAGAAAGGAAAACTCACCTTCTCATCTATCCTTGCTACACGATGAATGTTCTGTGCTGGTGCTCTTCTATCTACTGAGCCACTATGTTTTATCCGGCTCATCTGATTTTTATTGCGGCTGTATTGACCTTCGTAGTGGTTTTTAACCATGACGGTTGCTGCAGTTTTCATGCCAAATGCGTTTCTCTCTATGGGAAAAGGCACTTTTCATTGCTTTAATCGGCTTGGTAGTGGCTGAAGCGGTAACTTTCTTTTATGGGAATTTTATCCCGATATTTTCTTACTAATCGGCATTTTTATCTTCTCCTTGTATGTGGGATATGATTGGGCTAGGGACAGCATCCCTCTACTCCCAGCTATGCTTGCTACACCGCATTACAGTTGTATATGGATATCATAACCTCTTTAAGCGTGTCCTTCTCTTGATGGGTAGAAGAAGATAACATGCGAGCGGAAGACTGTAAGCAAAGCGGCATTACAGACAGCTACGCATGATAGCGATGAATGAGGAAAAAGGTTATAACGAGGAAAAGGAAGACAGGATGTTGGTCTTCCTTTTTCTCGCAAAGAAAAGTATTGTGTTTTTGAAAAAGGCACAGCAAACGTAAAAGAGAATTAAATGAAAGAAGATGCGTTGCAAAAGTGAAGGCTATGAGAGAGAAGACTCAAAAGAAGGAAATCTCCGAAGAGAGGACACGCAGATAGAGAGTCTGCAAATAGAAGAGCTGCAGGGAACTTAGCGTTTTGATGCAGGAGATGCTGTTAAAGCACCAGGAATCAGATGCGGAAATCTTTCGATTTGGTGGAGGAGGAAGGACGAGAGGAACGTTATTTTCCTCAAAGAAGAATTGAGGAACTGGAAGAAGCGGAATGGAAGAAGAATTCTTCCTTATGCCTATGAAGAGGAAGTGTTTCATGAAGTGTAAGCATTGTCAAAAGGAAATCGAAGACTCGGGATGCAGTATGCCCCTGATTGCAGACTCCGTCATTCGTATTACGCCGAAAAAGGTCTGCGGATATTGCTATACGGGAGCTAAAAGGGGGACAAGACCTGCAAAAGGCTGTGGTAGGAAGATTCCGGAGGAGCTGTTAAAGCTTTGGGCGAAAGAGGCAAAAAGTCTTCGTAAAATTCTCAAGAGCAGGAGGAAAAATAAGAGTATAGGGAAGATTCCTGACAAGCAGAATCCTTCGGAAAAAGAAATTCTTCTCTTTTCCAAAAAGGGAGGAGGAAAAACCAAGTGCTCCGGATCAGGAATTTTTATGCCTGATGTTACATTGTCCGTCCCCTTGCGGCGGTAATCTTTCGCCTTCTCTTTTCTTCACAGGATTTCTACCCTAGCAATAACGATTCTCTCGTCTACTGTCTTTCTTCCATGGCTTATGCAGGTATTTTTGGAAGGAAACATTGCCATAGCGTTGGAAAAGAGGAGAAGGGAAGACGCTGGAGAAGGATACAGGAGCTTGTTTTATCTTTTGCCCTCCAGCGACCATTTACTTCTTCTGAAGGAAAATGAGAAGAACCAATTTTCCTTCTTCCTGTTTTATTTTGCTTTATTATTACTCTGCTTTTTGCCCTTTTTATTGATTTTCGAAAATGAAGGTGGATAGAAAGGAAGAAAAAGCTTCTGAATAATTGAAGAAACAATGAAAAGAAGAAAAGCTTCTGAATAATCGGAAGGGTTATGAAAGAGTTTTTGAATAATGAAGGAACTATGAAAGGAGAACAACGATCTATTCCTTTTTGCCCTGCTTCCGAATGAAATATATTGACCGCTGGGCTGATGCGAAATGCCAGGGAAGAGAATCTTTCCGAGCACTGTCTGGAGGTGGCGATTTTAAGCCATGCCTTGGCAGACCATAGGAAATATTCGCCTTGAAAAAGAAGCTTTCTCCGGAAAAATTAGCCTGAGGCCTTATATCATGATGCCTCGAAACTCCTCACCGAGATATGCCTACTCCCTGTAAAATATGGAAAGAGAGCTCTTCGCGCCGCCTATAAAGAAGTGGAAAAGGAGGCGGAGGAGCGATTGCTTCTGAGCCTTGCCGGAGGATATGCAGGGGGCGTACAGGAACTGTTCTTCCCGGCTGAGGAGAGACTACCACCATGTGAAAATAGGCCTTAAAGCGGCGGATAAGCTTTCGGCCTTGATTAGAGTGGGGAGTGAAATCAGAGCCGGTAATCAGATTCTCCACAGCTTTGCAATCCACGGAAAAGACCATGAAAAAGCTGGCGAAGAGCCTCGGAGCTTCGGATTTTTCTGGAGGTTTTTACCGGTCTACGGAAAGACGCTGGATGAACTTACGGAATCATTTTGCAAAAATAAAAGGTAAGCTGTATTTTTGAATTGACAATGATAGAATACTCCTATAGAATAATGATATCAAATTATTATTTAAAATTTCTGTTACCCATAAGGGTAACAGCTTATGAGGAGGTACTATGTCATTATTAAACAAGGAAGTGGAGGATTTTTCCGTTAACGCTACCACAAGGACAGCTTCTGCACCGTGAGAAGAAGGATATTTTTGGAAGAGTAGTATTCTTTTTCTATCCTGCAGATTTTAGTTTTTGTTTGTCCTACAGAGCTGGAAGATTTGCAGAATAAGTATGCGGAGTTTCGAAGATTGGGCATGAAATCTATTCCGTATCTACTGCGATACCCATTTCGTGCATAAGGCTTGGCACGATGCATCTTCCAAGATTGGAAAAATTAAGCTTTCCGATGCTCTCCGGATCCCAGCCATAGCCTTTCCAAGGCATTTGAAGTATTTCCGGAGAACGGAAGCCTTGCAGAAGAGGAGTTTCATTGTGAATCCGGAAGGAAAGATTGTAACCTATGAAGTAAGTGCCGGAAATATCGGAAGAAATGCGGATGAGCTTCTTCGTAAGGTTCAGTAGCACTAGTTTGTAGCTGAGCATGGCAATGAAGTTTTGCCCTGCAAGATGGACACCAGGAGAAAAAGACCTAAAGCCCGGAATTGACTTAGTTGGAAAGATTTAATAAAGAATTGAATCAAGAGATTTTCCCATTCGCAATTCTGTGTTAGAATTCTGCGAGATGGGATTTTTTGATTCTAAGGAGTATCCTACGGGTAGCGTGCAACTCTCCTTGCTATGAACTTCTTCATGAGGGGAAGATTGTAAAATGTAGGGTGGATTATAAATCTTCTGAAATAGAGTATTGAAATATGGGGAAATAAGGGGAAAGTATAGGGATTTCTCTTTGAAGAGAAAGAAGATAGGAATGGAAAAATATGCGGAAATCACCGGATATGAGGACGTATCCGTCATTTGCTGATTCCGAAAATGGTGGAAAACGAAGCGGGACTCATCCTTCCGGTGCGGGTGATTGGCAAGCCATGCGCTTTGACGGCAAGGAGGATTTATGTTCAGTGGAGCTTCCGGAGACGGTGCACACCCTAAGAAGTTTTTTCCTTTTTAACTGTGTTCACCTTTCTCATATTCGCCTCTTTGACGGCATTGAAGATTATTATGACGGCAGCTTTCGACAGTGCAGAAGTCTGCAAGAAATTGATGTACGGTTGCTTAGAGAGGACGTTTTCAAGATTCTTCGAGATATCTTAGGGGACAGTGACAGGCAGATTCTTCTGCATTTGACTATGGAGAAGGGGAGTGTGCCTGCTTTTTCCGGCTATGTGGATAAGGTTCGGGAAAATACCATGGTAAGAACAGATTCACGATACGATAGAAGGCATGCGGCTACAGCTACAGAGCAAACAGTAGGTCGTTCCCAAATAGATTTTCGTCTTTATGATAAGCATTTCCAAAGGGCTACCTATGATACCAAAGAGGCGGCAGTGTTGATTGCCCCTTTGCAGACTCCGATATCCTATGGAAATTACTGGATTGGGCGAAGGAAGAGTATCTTCATTTTTAAAAGAAGAAGGAGAATTCTCCATTTCCTTTCTCTTGGAAGAGGGGAAGAGGAGTGGATTCGTTATTATTTGTCTTCGAAAATTTTGTCTAGGAGAGTATGTGAGAAAGCTCTTTCTCTCTTGTGGAAGCAGGAGCGTCCGGAGCTTACGCCTGTTTTTTTAGCTTATCAGGAAAAGCATTTTCCCAAGAAAAAGGAGGAGATGTTCTTTGATATTTCGGAGTTGTAAGAGGAAAAGCTTAGGGAAAAATGATTTGGAAGTAATGATGCGGGATAATGTTCACTAATCGACTGAAATTTTCGTGGATATAGTAATCTTGTGAAATTGTGTATGGAAAGGAAGGAAAATGAAGGGAAAAAGGGAAGAAAAGACGTCCTACCGCCCAGGAAGTTTAAATGACCTAGCAGCAGGATTTTAAATCAATCTCGTTATGAACTAAGCCTTTCCATGCGGCACTGGTACAGGCTTTGGATAGGCTTCCTATGAGATGGATTTTCAATACCCAAGGATGGAACAGAGGGGGAGCGGATTCATTTTCATCCCGAGTTCATCTTCCAGCTTTTTATGGAAAGTCCACAGAAGTTAAATCGTCTTTATATGCAAGCCTGCTCCATTGCCTTTTCCGGCACATGTTTAAAATGAAGATAAGAAAGAAGAACTTTGGAACATAGGTATATGATATTCATGTGGAATATGTGCTGGATTCTTTGGATGTGGATTTTACTGAAAAAAGTATGCGGGGAATATCAGGAGAATACCTTCCAAAGTTTGGAAGAGAAAATCAAAAACCTTAAGTGCGGAGCGAGATTTATCAGTATTTGGAAGAGGCGGATTTGGATTATGATGCCTGGGAACGCTTAGAACGGGAGTTTACAAAGGACGACCATGTATTTTGGAAGGTCATAGACAGAAAGGATGCTCCCCGGACAGGAAGGAGAGGGGATATGACGGGCGCCCCTTCCTCTGCCGGAGGATTTTACGCTAATGACAGCCCCTGCCGGGAAGAGAATGAGGGGAGAAAAAGGACAGTGGTGATAATACTTCGGTTGAAAATTCCGAAGATAAGGATAAGTCTCCTCGAGAGAGCAAGTCATCAGAAGATGCTTCCCCGCAAAGTGGAACGCCCTCTAATGGAGAAGGCAAAGAAGAGAAGAATCAAGAAGCTGGGAATCAAGAACCCGAAAACCGGGAAGCGAAGGAAGGGAAACACGGGAGGGGAAACTCGGGAGAAGATAGCCAAGGGAAGCAAGCAAGAGGATAGTCAAAGTGGGAATTCTTCCGGAAAAAAGCAGGAAGAAAGAAAAAAAGCGGAAAACCGGAAGCCCACAGGACAGGAGAAAAGAGAAGAGCGGGAAGCTAAGAAAAAGAGGGATGATCTCTCTAAGGAATGGGAAGATATTAGCAAACGGACGGAGCAGGAAATCGAACATTCCTCAAAAGAAAAACAAGAAGAACAGGGGAGTCTGGCCTGGTTTTTGCGTTTGGAACAGAAGAAATATACGGATTTTTCGAGATTTTTCTCCGGAGGCTGTCCGTGGATAGGGGAAGAGATGGAAGTAGACTTGATTCCTTTGACTACGGTTATTATTACTACGGCTTGGAACAGTATGGAAATATGCCTCTAATCGAGGAAAACGAGTATAGAGAAGGCAGAAAGTTGCAGGAGCTGGTCATTGCCATTGATACCTCTCATTCCACCAAGGGGGAGATGGTTAAGGGTTTTTGGAGGAAACTGCCGGCATTTTAAAAGCAAAAGGACGCCTTTTTCCAAAAAGTGAAGGTGCACATTTTGGAATGTGATGATGAATTACGGAAAGACATTTGTCTGGAAAATGTAGAGGATTTAGAACAATACAGCAAAAATTTTTGCGGTAAGGAGGCTACGGAACGGACTTCCGCCCGGTTTTTCCGCTATGTTTCAGATTTACAGAAACGGGAGAACTGAAAGAATTTGAAGGGCTGATGTATTTTTACCGATGGAAGGGGCGTTATCCCAAGGAGGCACCGCCCTATGTTACTCGCCTTTGTCTTCCCGAAGGAGAGGATATCGATGATGACAATGTTCCATTCTGGGCGATGAAGCTGTACCAAAGGGAGAAGGATTAGTAAAAAAAGCGAAGAGACTATAAGGAGAACTTTATGAATATAGAAGAAGCAAAAAGAAGAAATCAAAAGGACGGTGAAGTACTATCATCAAAAAGGATGCCTCCGGTTGCTATAAAAATTCCGGTGGAACGGCAAAGACCTTTGTTCTTGATGGGACCTCCGGGAATCGGAAAAACCGCTATCGTGGAGCAGGTGGCAGAGGAGCTGGGCATCAACCTGATTTCTATACCATTACTCCACCATACCAGACAGTCTGCCATCGGACTGCCTTATATTTCAAGAAAATGTATGGAGACAGAGAGGTTTCCATTACGGAATATACCATGTCGGAGATTGTGACTCTCCGTTTATGAACAGATTGAAAAACCGGCATTTTCGAAGGAATCCTCTTTCTGGATGAAATCAATGCGGTGTCGGAGACATTGGCGCCTACCATGCTGCAATTTCTTCAGTATAAGACCTTCGGTATGCATCAGGTTCCGGAGGGCTGTGCTGGTGACTGCAGGAAACCCCTACGGAGTACAACAAATCCGTTCGGGACTTTTGACATTGTAATCTTGGGACAGACTGAGAAAAATCGAGATTCAGGAGGATTTTTCCAGCTTTAAAAACTATGCCTATAATGCAGGGCTTCATTCCGCCATCCTTTCCTACCTGGAAATCAAGAAGGAAAATTTCACTTTGTGAAAGCAGGATTTAGACGGAAAAACGCTTTGTTACCGCCAGAGCCTGGGAGGATTTGTCCAAAATTATGCGGGTCTACGAGGAGCCTATTATCCTTTTGGAAGAAAAGCTGATGGCGGAATATCTTGCGGATGAAGAGGTGGCTAAGGACTTTGCCCTTTACTATGACCTGTATTGCAAATACAGAGAAATCTATCATGTACCGGATATTTTGGCAGGAAAAGAAATCAAGGATGTCAGTCTCTTTGTACAGGCTCCTTTGACGAAAAATCAGCTTAGCTATCCCTTTTGGTGGAGGCTTTGCAGAATGGATTTTATCGTTACAAGCAGGAACAAAAAGAACAGGAGCATATCTTCGGTCTCTTAAAGAAGGCGAAGGAGAAAATGCAGGAGCTTCCCTTGGAGCAGGTACTGAGGCAGGAAGAAAGGGCTTTGGAGCAACAGAGAAAACGGGCTAAGGAAGCAAAAATGCTTTCCAAAGATCAGGAAAAGCGCTATGCCCATCTGCTTACCACCCTGTCGGAGTCCTTAAAGCTTTTACAGGAACAAAGCCAAGCCTCAGAGGAGGAAAAGTTCGGGCTTCTGAAGTTTGCTTTCCAAGAGAAAGAAGAGGCAAGAAAGAAGGATGTGGAAGAAACCGGGAAGATGCTCAGCAACGCCCTTCACTTCTTAGGAGAAGTTTTTGGAGAGGGACAGGAGTTGCTGCTCTTCTTATCGGAGCTTAGTAAGAGTAAGTATGCCTTGGCCTTCTTGTCCGAGGTGGGAAATGAAACCTATTCACAGTATAACCACTACCTTTTATTGCAGGATCAGAAGAAGTCCTTGCAGGAAGAGCTTAGGGCGCAAATGGAGCTGTAAGAAGAAAATATTTCCGGATTTTTTTATCATTAGCCTTAATGGCTCTCCGGAATTTAGGAATAGTATAAGAATATTCGATAAATGCACTGCATAAAATTATAAACATAATTTTTGCTTTTTCCTAGCCTTTTTTCTTGCTTTTGTCTTAATATAAAGAAGATAAACCAAGCTGTTTAGATGCAGTTTTATATACATTTTTGTTGAGAAAGAGTAGGGCGCTATGGGAAAAGAGACCAAGAATCAAATTAACGGTTACCGACAGAAGAGGCAAGATGGGCTGTCATAGAGGACACCATATAGGACAGACCTTTGATTTTGATACGGAGCGGGGAGAGATTTGCCCTATAGTAGCGCACTGTGCCTTTCCTTATATTGATATATTACGTTACGGCGGAAAGATTCCCGGACAAGAAGAAGGAACAGCAGAGTTTTGCTGTTCCGATGCAGATACCATTATGGTATTTAAGGCAGAAATTGTAGAGGACGAGGGGGTTTAGAAGATAAAGCCGTACTTATGGAGAAGCTTCTTTGCCATTTCACAATCCTCTCCGGTGTAGAAGGAGATTTGCAGAGCGCCTTCCTTCCCGGTTATGATTGATGCCGAGATTTCGGATGCTGACCATATTGGAAGCCAGAATGGTGGAAATAATGGAAATGGCGCCCGGATGATCCTGCACGTGAAGAGAAATTGCATATTCGCTATGAATCAGTCCCTGGGCGGAGCTGTCCATGGAATTCCGGTATTCTCCGGATTCCCGGAAGAGCTCTGCAATGCCCTGGGGCTCTTCTTTTTCTATGGAAGCTTTGATTTCCTCCAGCAAATTTTGGTAATGGGCAATCATTTGAAGAATCGGTTCCTTATTACTGAGGCAGATTTGCTGCCACATAATGGGAGAAGAGGAGGCGATACGGCTAATGTCTTTAAAGCCTCCGGCGGCCAGCTTTTTCATGATCCCCTTCTCATCCTCTTCCTTCAAAAGCTTCACAAGGCTTGCGGCAATCAGGTGGGGCAGGTGGCTTACGCAGGCCACGGATTTATCATGCTCTTCCGGGCTCATCACAAAGGGAATGCTGCCAATAGAGGAGAGAAAACTTTTCATTTTCTCGATAGACTCTGTAGGAAAGTCCTGCCCGGGAGTTAGGAGATAATAAGCATTTTCCAAAAGAAGAGAGTCGGAGGCTTTGTATCCGGAAGACTCCGAGCCTGCCATAGGGTGTCCACCGCAGAATCTTGCAGAAAGTCCTAAGGCTTCCGCCTCTTCCATAATAGATTGTTTGGTGGAACCTACGTCAGTCAGCAGGGTATGGGAGGAAAGTTTTTCTGTTAAGTCTCGTAAAAAACGCAGATTATATTCTACCGGGGTACAAAGAAAGAGAAGATCCGTATTCCTATCTATTTCGTCGATACTTTGCAAAGCCTTCTCCACGACTCCTTCCGAAATAGCCATCTCTACGGAATGTTGATTCTTCTCCAGTACAGAAATCTTTGCTTTGGGATAGGCCTTTTTGATGGCTTTGGCAATAGAGCCTCCGATGAGTCCCAAACCGATAAAAGTAAAATTTTGCCACTCCATATTTTTCTCCCCCCTTATGAAACAATATCTTTCCAAATTATACAGGAAAAATGCCGAGAAGGAAAGAAAGGGAAGGTGTAGAAGAAGTTGTGAAAAGGAAAATGGGCGATAAAAAGAAATACTATGTCTCTGATTATGTAAAAACAGAGGCGTTACCCCAGCTACTCGTAGCCTTATTCTACCTGCAACCTCTGTCATTGGAGGAAATTTAGCACAATTCAAAAGGATGTCAATAATAGGTTCTGGCTTTTGTCTTATAAAAGCTTAGAACCCTGCGTGGCGGAGCTAGCGAGACGTGCCCCAAATTCAGACCCATACTGTATGAAAAATAAAAATCTATTAAATCTTCTTACATCCTATTTTATCCCTTAATTCCTGATTGTGCCACCCTTCGATAAACTGTTTTTGAAGAGGAAGAAAATCAAAATGACGGGAATCACTGCCATCACTGCTCCTGCCATCTGCATGGGATACTGGGTGGTGTACTGCCCCTGCAAGGTGGAGAGGCAGATCCCAGAATCATGTTTTTGGAGAGGTGTTTACAATGAGGTCACATAAAGTCATTCCAAGCAAATTTAAAAGGTGAAAATGCTTAGCGTCACCAGCCCCGGTTTCACCAAAGGGCAACATGATTTTTCCTGAAAATCTGATAGCGGTTGCAACCGTCAATACTGCTTCTTTCCAGTTCCTCCGGTAGGGAGAGGAAAATTGCCGCATCAAGAAGGTTCCAAAAGGCGCTGAAAAGGTTCGAATAAAGAGGGCGGGATACTGTCCAAAAGCCCCATTTTCTGAATAATCAGATACTGAGGAATCAGGAAAATCTGTCCCAGTACCATAAGGACGGAAAGTAGCAGAACAAAGATGAGATTTTTTAAAGGAAACTTTATTCTGGCAAAGGCATAGCCCGCCATGGCGCAGAAGAGAAGCTGTGCCACAACCGTAATCACTGTAGATAAAAATCGTATTAAAAGTAAATCCTTGCAAAGGGCAGGAACTTACAATTTGGGTATAAGCCACAGTAATAAATTTCTTTGGGAAAATGGTAGGTGTATTTGCATGGCTTTCACCGCTGGTCTTAAAGGAGGTCAGCACCATCCAAAGAAAGGGAAGATGGTTACGCCGAGACCGGCGAATAAAAACCAAATGAACAAGGAGCTTTTTCCAAGAAAATTTCTGATTCATCATTTTCCTCCTTTCAATAATTTACCCACTTCTTTTGTACAGAGAACTGTATCAAGGTAATCAGCATAATTACAGCAAAAATCAAGATGGAAATACTACGCATAGCCCTTATAGCCGTAATCAAAGTACTGTCGGTAGAAGAGCATCACCACAGTCTGGGTGGATTCATAGGCAGGGTTTGATTTCAATACCATCATATACACCACATCAAAGACCTGAAAGGCGCTGATAATGGAGGTAATCATGACAAAGAAAATGGTGGGGGTCAGTAAGGGGATGGTAATCTTAAAAAACTGAGTCAGGGAACCTGCTCCGTCAATGGCTGCCGCCTCATAATAGGTTTTGGAGATTCCCTGCATACCGGCTAGAAGAATAATCATGTTATAACCTACAGTCATCCAAAGTCCTACCAGCATAATGACGAAAATAGCGGTTTTGGAATTGGTTAGCCAGCCGATGCGAGGGCCTTCGAAGGAGGTGATTACAGCATTTAAAATACCCATTTTCTCGTTAAAAACCCATTTCCAAACCATGGCAACAGCCGCCGCCATGGTGACGGAGGGAAGGAAGTATAGGGTGCGGTAAATAGACTTTCCTTTTATCTTGGCATTCAGTAAGGCGGCAATGACCAGAGAAAGAAAGAGACCTACCGGCACGGTCACCACCACATATTTCAGGGTGTTTCCAAAGCTTTGAAAAACCTCTTTGTCAGAAAGCATCTGGCGATAGTTATCCAAGCCGATAAAATGGGTCACATTGAACTTATTGACATCGTTAAAACTGAACCAAAAGTTTTGGATGAAGGGCCAAATATAAAAGACCATAAGTCCTATGGTGACCGGGGCAATAAAAATATAAGCTGCAATCCAGTCCTTTACTTTCCAGGATAGTCCGGCCTTTTTTCCTTGTAATTTCTCTGCTGATTTCATATTTACTCCTTTACCCTAAAGAGAAAATATCCCGGAAGCTTTTTCTCCCGGGATAGTAAAGCTTATTGATTCTTGGCAAGGAATGCATCAGCTTCCGTCTTTAAAGCCTTACAAGCCTCTGCAAGACTTTCCTCTCCGCTATAGGCCTTTTGTAAAGCCTTAGATTCCATATCGTAGAGCTGTGCCGCATTTTTACATACAGGAAGGGGATATGCCTTGTCTGTGTGGGCGGTATAGACTGCTAAAGCATACTTGTCGCTGGACTTGGCAAAGAGCTCCTGAGATTCATTTCTTGCGGAAATAACCACACCGGTATTTCCTTGAATGTCCATAGCTTCCTTACTGCTGAGCCAGATGGCAAAATCTGTAGCCGCTTCCTTATTCTTACTTCCCTCGTAAACCGCAAAGCCCAAACCGTTGATACAGTTTGTGTCTACTCCATTAAAGCTGGGAAGCTCTACACAATCAATTTTATCCTTGATATTGTCGTTGGAAGTATACTCGGGAACCATATAGGATCCGGCAAAGGTCATTGCCAGCTGTCCCCCTCAAACATGGCATCTGCAGAGGTCTCGGAAAGAGCTGCAGAGCTGGGAGAGAGTTCCTTATCAATCATATCAATCCAGCACTGAATTCCGCCCTGGGTCTTGGGATCCTCATATCCGGAACTCTTCTTATCTTCGCTGAGAATCCAACCGCCGTTGGCAAAAACGGTCTGATAGTACCAGGTTTGGAAGTCTACAGGGCAGGCAAAGGGATAAACACCCTCATCCAATCCGGCTTGCTTCAACTCCTCAGCCTTAGCCACCAAATCCTCATAGCTCATATCGTTTGTGGGATAGCTAACACCCGGCCTCATCAAAGATTTCCTTATTGTACCAAAGGGCATTGGTATCAAAATCCTTAGGAACGGCGTAGTTCTTTCCATCACGAACATAGTTGTTTACCAAAGACTCAGGGAAATTATCTTTAATATCGGACTTGGCGATAGCATCGCTAAGATCTGCCAGATTCCCCCATCCACATAGCTGTCGGTATGGAGTACATTTAACCAGAATACATCAGGAGCCTTTCCACCTGTGGCAGCAGCCTCCAGCTTGGTCCAGTATTCTCCGCCCTTATAGGGGGTGAGCTGAACTTCAATGCTGACATTCGGATGAGTCTTGGTATAAGCTTCTACTAAAGACTCGGTCATGGCTCTTTTGTTTTTTTCGTCCCAAATTGCCATGGAAAGTGCTACTTTTTCCTTCGGACTTTGCTTCTCCGAAGCACTTTCTCCGCTTGCCGCCTTATTCCGCAGGAAGCCAATGCAGTAGTTCCCATACTAATAGGGTAGCCAATGCCAAGAGTTTTTCTGTTCTTTTTCATAATTTTTCTCTTTGCTCTTGCTTTATTCTTTACAAGTCTTGCAAGTTATTTGCAAGCACTTGCGATGAAACAATTTTTTCTGAAACGAACTACAGTTTATGAAGGGCTATATGCTTTATGAAGAGGCATATACTTTATAAAGAGGAATGTACTGTATGAAACGAGATACATTTTCTGAAGCGAAATTGAGGTATCAAAAGCTTCTTTCCTAGCGGAATAGTCCGTCTTAGTCTTTAAAAATTCTATAACTGCCTGTCTGTAAATCCACCTCTACAGCATATCCGTTTGCAAATGTAGATCTTTGCCGAAGTCCCTTCTCATCCAGAAGTTCATGCTTTACAAGCTCCGCATCACCCACATTTTTCATGGAAATCACTAACGATGCGAACTCTTTCCAAATGCTTCTCCCAAGGCATTTCCTCTTCCAAAGTAAAGGCTCCGTCAATGCCGAGATAGGCAGGATCTCGAATAAGATAAGGGGCACCGCCGTTTAGCAGGGCATAAAGCATGTAGTCCTCCTCCGGAAGCTTTTTCCATCATCCAGGGAATTACCAGACAGTCATGGTAAACCAGATTAAACATGGGGATGGAAATTCCGTACTTGGGAGCTTCCGGCCCCGAAGCATAAAAGTCATAGGGGGCGTAGTGGCAGAAGACCAGCCAGGGCTAGCCCAATCATTTACCTCTTCGGAGCTTGGTAAAAATGTCTTTGCTCAGAAGATAACGGAAGCACTGGCATCGGTATTCATAGGAATCTTTCCGGCGCATTCTATGCCTGGGATTATCACATTCATCTCCCTCGTTGCAGGTAAAGACATCCAGATAAGCTCCGTCTAAATTTATTCCCTCATCCAAGAGTCTTTCAAAGTTTCTTCGAACATACTAGGGAGCCTGACTGGTACAGAGGTAGGCTTGAGATCTCCTGCCCAGCGGGCGTGGGTGAAAAATGTTGCCATCGGGAGTTTTGCAAGCCAGATCATCATGATAGCTTTCCGCCTTTTATAGAAATCTCTGTACTGGTCATGTATGCCGAAGAGGTAGCCCAGTTCTTTCATGGTATCGGACAGTTCCGCATACCTGCCCAACCGCCGGCTTCTATGCAGGCAAGCCCCTACATCTGGGTGCTTATTGTCATAGCCAGCATCTCCTCAGCCATCCAAATGGAAGTAGAGCTTCTCATACCATCCGCCTTTAGGGCTCATTTCCTCTGCCCTCTTTTGGAAAAGTAGTGAGGTGGTTATTTTTATCCGGAGCATCCTTATCGAAGAACTCCGAATCCGGCTGGACGCAGGTCTTTATCCCTTAGTGTACAAAGAAGCGCCCAAAAAGCTTTCTTACAGACGGGTTAGCTACTTCCTTTTCCTTTAGTGTCTTTAGTTTGCCTTTCCTCCCTTGCCAGCTTCCGATACGTCTTTAAAAAGACTGTTGTAGTCGCAATCTGATAGGAAGGATAGCGCATAATCCGGCGATATTCCATTTGCCCAAGACTCGGTTCAATACGAAACTCTACGCTAGTTTCCATGCTTCCTGCTTCATGCACCGCCTCATAGCCCATGTTCCAAGGGCTAAGGCTTTCTGCAAGATAGCTCCTCCATCCTTGACTTGTCCGAAAATGGGGAGGTAGGCGCTGGCTGTACCGAAGCGTCCCTTAAAGCCGTCCTGATGAAAGCTTAGATTCCAGGTATTGGGAATCAGTATGCCCTGCTCCTTAGGGATAATGCTGTACCAGGAAGAACTTTCTTTATGAAAAGAGAAAGGTCCCGGAAAGAGGATTTTATCAATACAATCTATAGGGAGCTTCTGTTAAGGAATCCATTCAAAATATACCTGCTTTGTGCTGTACTCAATCCAGACATAGCTTTTCAAAAGAGAAGAGAGAGCTCTTCCTTCTTATTACTATAGGACGAGGGGAGAATGAAATCTTTGTAAATGCTGCGAATTCCTTCCCCTACGCCGGTACGAATCAGCTCATGGCTTTTGATTTTGGCATCTTTAAAGTAGAGTAGGGCTTTTATTGTTTCGTTTTTCCTCTTTCTCTTTTTCTGCCTTGTCTATCTTGCTATCTTGCCTTTCACCGTTAGATAAATTATCCTTTTTTTCCTGCAAAACAATATAAGGAGAAAAATCTGCCCTTGTTTCCCATTTGGTCTTTCCGGCTTCAATAGAGTATCGTAGGGTTTCTTGATTAAATTCCAATGAAATGTCTTTATAAGAAAAAGCTTTAATTTTGACGTATTCATAATCCGCACACTCCTGAGCAGCTTTTTATTTGAAATATTTTGCTATATTATATCCTGTTTTTATTTGTTGAAATATACTGTAAAATAGCTTTTGTGCAAAATACTACATTGAAATGTGCAAATGAGAGCGAAGAAGAAAATGAAATAAGAAAATAAAAGAAAAGAAGCTTTAAAAAGCTTCTTCGATGGTATTTCATAAATATGATTTCGATTTTTCCAATAAAAAAATCGAGGTGACAAGATTCGAACTTGCGACCCCCTGATTCCAAACCAGGTGCTCTACCAAACTGAGCCACACCTCGAGTTCCTTCCGTAGAGGAAAGGAACGTCGTTATATTACCCTAAAAGTGAATATTTTGTCAATAGAATTTTTAGAATTTTGATCATAAAAATTTTGAAATTGTTTAGAAAAATGGAGGTAGAAGACTGAGTTCTACCTCCTGCATTTCTATTACAATTATTCCTCCGGAATAGCGTTTCGAACAGCTTCTACTAAAAGCATTTCTACTGAAGGTGCATCTCGCAACGGCGTCGATGTCATCTACAGTATCTCTGTTCTTTCCTGTTAGAGCAGGCATGGCAGTTCTTTTTACCTTGTTCCAAAATGAAGCATTTGTGTCGGCAAAGGTGTCATTATCTTCTACTTTGATAATTTTCTTTGCCTTGCTATCCCAGGTTACCTTTACCTTTACGGTGTAGTCATAGGGGACAACTTCGCTTTCTCCATAGAAGGTTTTGATATAGCTGGGATCTGTCTCTTCCTTAGGCTTCTCTGCCGGATTGCTTTCCTCCTCCTTCTTAGGATCTTCGGGAGTGGTATTTTCCGTATCCTCCTCATATTTCCAAATGAAGGTCAAATTCATTTTTCCCCACTGAGGATGGGGATTCTTAAGGTTTACTATAAGGCTGGATATTTTATCGGGATTCCAAGCGACATGATTCTGGGGAAGCTCCTTGCCCTTTTGGTTTTTAACAACTACGCTGTAATCGCTGGTGAAATTTCTCTTCTTTTTGCCCGGAATAGAAACATCATATGTTAAACGTCCCTTTGCAGCTTGAATCTGCTCTTTTGAAATGTCTTTTTCCACAAGTTTTTCTCCGTGCCAAAAAACTTCTGCATGGCTGGGAAGAAGATCATCTACTGAGCTTTCATCTCCTGTGGAAGGTTTAGTTTCCGTCGGATCCTCTTCATAGCTCCAGACATAGTCTATCCGCATGGGAGTCCATTCAGGATATCTCTTTTTCAATTCGATGTGAATTCTGGCATGACTTTTCGAATAAGGAGTATCCAGTTTTTGTATAAGGAAGGTCTTCCCTTTGTTGTTTTTATTACAACGGTAAAGTCTTCCCTTTTGTTATGTCCTTTCATTTTTGCCGGAACCTTTATACCTTTGAAAATGAGCTGTCCTCTATGTTTTTACTTCATCCAAATTATAGTTATTATCTACCACTTTTTCACCGTGCTCAGTAAACCTCTACATGGGCGGGAAGAAGAGCGTCATTGAGCTTCTGTGTCGGAGGAGTCGGCTTCTCAATGGTGGAAGAGGAAGTTTTCTCGTCCTTTTTCGGTGTCTCCTCTTTAGGATTCTCCGGCTTTGTATCGGGTTTTGGAGTGTCCGGCTTTGGTGTTTCCGGCTTTGGTGTCTCATTTTCTTCCTTTTCAACCGGCGCATTTTCGTCAAACTGGAAAGCTTAGAGAAGATTCCTGTTCCTACAAAGCTACCGGAGCTGTAGTTCGGGAATTCTATACGGAACATAATTCCCCTGCGAGTACTCTCTGTTGTTAACTCTTCACCGTCCTTATTATAGTACTTTTGCCATAAAACTCCTTGGTATTCCATGCTTCTTGGAACTTCTTTGGAATAGACTGCTTAAAACGCTTAATTCCTCCGCTACTTTGTTCCCATTCTTCCTGTGTAAAGCTATAGCGCTTTACCAGTTCTCCCGCCTTGGTGCGAATCTCCACTTTGGCAGGAATCTGATTTGCCAGATCCTTTACGTTTACGGTAAAGCTTTGGGACAAATCTGTGTCGCCCTTGTGGTAACGAATGGTAACAGTATTATCGCCTACGGTATTTAAAGCTTTGTGTTATTTTCCGGAGTAGAGCTAAAGCCAGCGGCCTTTGCCAGCTCCCAGTTTTGATACAGTTTATTGTTACCCTGCTCGGTAACAGCTTCCACGATTAAATCATCAATCTTTAGAGCATCTCCCACATGGTATTCTTTCTTTGCCAAACGAGAATCCAGCTTAAAGGAAGCGATAGGGGAGTTGTCCTTGCTGGTGTCCACCTTAACGGTATAAAGCTCATAGCCCCAGGAGCTGAAGCCTTCGTGGGATACATTCTTTAAGGAGAAGCTCCACTGGTTGGCAGCAGCATCATACACGGATCTTGCCACCTCCTTATCCCCATCCATTAAGTGCATGTGGTCAATCTTTCCCTTAGCAGGAATGGTATACCGGAAGTTCTCTTTATCCAGCGTAATGGTAGAGCTGTCTCCATTTGCGTAATGTACGTGGATTTCTGTAGGATATTTCTTGCGAATCTCTGCTCTCGGTACGATGGCGCTGACCAAGTCGATATCCATATCCTTTTGTAGAAAAATGTACCAAAATCTCCTTGGTTCCTTCATAATAGGAGAACCCTGTGCAGGGCTGGTGCTGATACCGTACTGCGCAAATTCCTCAGGACTTACGACTCGTTTCTCCGCTTGGAAAATGTAGCTTTAGGCGGGTATCGCTTAACCAAAGTCTTACCGCTCTGGCTGGGGTTAGGACGGTTTACAAATTCCATATAGCTAAAAGGGGAAAAGCCTTCTGGTCTTCTTTTGCTCGCTTGATTTAAAAGCATTTTCCAGGGCTGAAGTATGGGAACGGAGAGTTCTGGTAGCCCCTACAACCCGTCATAATACTTTCCGCTCTTATTGTTAACGGATTTTTCACCTCATCAACAGAGTCCAAGCTTTTGACTCTTTCCCGAAGTTGGTCTCTGAACTTGGCAAAAAGTCCGCTTGTGTGTCATCGGTAAAAACCACGCTTTCTGCGGAAGCAATCTTTCCGTTTTCAATCCGAACTTTTACGATATTTGATTTTTTCTTGAAAGTGGATCCCTCCTAGCGGTTCCATAGTAAAATCCCATCGGTCAGCTGATTCTTCTCCTTAGGTTTTTCGACGGTGTTTCCGGGATTTGCTTTCTCGTTTCTTCCTTTTCTGCAGGGCATTTTCTTCAAACTTAAAGCTCAGACTCAGCATAGCATTCTGATAAGCTACATCATGGGTATAATTTGGGAATTGCACGCGGAATAGAATTCCTCGTTTGTTTACTTCCACATTCAATTCTTTGCCCTCTTTATTGAAGGCTTTGGCGGTAAAATTTTTATTATTCCATGCAGTTTCAAACTTTGGGAACAGGAACCCGCACATAAGAAATCATCCCTGCTTTGTCTTTCCATTGCTCTTCGGTGAAAGTATAGCGCTTTACCAGTTCTCCGCTCTTGGTGCGAATCTCCACTTTGGCAGGAATCTGATCATGATCTTTAACATTTACGGTAAAGCTTTGGGATAAATCCAGGTCGCCCTTGTGGTAACGAATGGTAACAGTATTATCGCCTACGGTATTTAAGCTTGTGTTATTTTCCGGAGTAGAGCTAAAGCCTGCGGCCTTTGCCATCTCCCAGTTTTGATACAGTTTATTGTTACCCTGCTCGGTTACAGCTTCCACGATTAAATCATCAATCTTTAAAGCATCTCCCACATGGTATTCTTTCTTTGCCAAACGAGAATCCAGCTTAAAGGAAGCGATGGGGGAGTTGTCCTTGCTGGTGTCCACCTTAACGGTATAAAGCTCATAGCCCCAGGAGCTGAAGCCTTCGTGGGATACATTCTTTAAGGAGAAGCTCCACTGGTTGGCAGCAGCATCATACACGGATCTTGCCACTTCCTTATCCCCATCCATTAAGTGCATGTGGTCAATCTTTCCCTTAGCGGGAATGGTATACCGGAAGTTCTCTTTATCTAGCGTAATGGTAGAGCTGTCTCCATTTGCGTAATGTACGTGGATTTCTGTAGGATATTTCTTGCGAATCTCTGCTCTGGGTACGATGGCGCTGACCAAGTCGATATCCATATCCTTTTGCAGAAAATGTACCAAAATCTCCTTGGTTCCTTCTTTAATGGGAGAACCCTGTGCAGGACTGGTGCTGATACCGTACTGCGCAAATTCCTCCGGCTTACGACTTTCGTTTCTCCGCTTGGAAAAATGTAGCTTTAGGCGGGTATCGCTTAAATCTAAAGCCCTTACCGCTCTGACTGGGGTTAGGACGGTTTACAAATTCCATATAGTTAAAGGGAAAGCCTTCCTACTATTCTTGCTTTTTCGCTTGATTTAAAGCATTTTCCAGGGCTGAAGTATGGGAACGAAGAGTTCTGGTGGCTCCTGCCAACCCGTCATAATACTTTCCGCTCTTATTGTTAACGGATTTTTCACCTCATCAACAGATTCCAAGCCTTTGACTCTTTCCAGAAGCTGATTCTGAACTTGGCAAAAAGTCCGGTTGTGTGTCATCGGTAAAAACCACGCTTTCTGCGGAGACGATTTTTCCATTTTCAATTCGAACCTTAACAATATTTAGCTTTTTCTTGAAGTGGATCCCTTCCTTGGAAGTTCAGAAATAAACACCGTCCATAAGACTTTTTGCTTTTTCCTCTTCCTTAGGAGTCTCAGGCTTCGTATCCTCCTTAGAACTTCAGGTTTTTATCTTCTTTCGAGCTGTTCCGGCTTGTACCTTCCTTAGCTTCTGAATCTGACTGCCGGAACTCTTATCTATATTCTCTTGCTTCTCGCTATCTTTCTTTGCTTCGCTTTGTGAATCTTTGGAAGGAAGTGTTGGGGAAACTGTGTTTCCTGTAGAATCGTTTCCTGTAGAACTGCTTCTGCGGGAACGGCTTCTATAAGAGGAATCGCTAGAAGCGGAGGGGAGTGTTCTGCTGACACCGGCAACGCTTTGACCGCTTTCCGCGCCGGGAAGTCCTTTTCCGGCTTCATACACTACCTTGCCATTGGAAAGGTAGCGTCCGTTTTCGTCTACCGTGTATCCATCCTTGGTTAAGCCGGATACTTTTAACTCTCCCAGAGTTTTTGGATCCTCTGCCTCAAAGAAATAGCAGTAACCGTCAATCCACTGCCAGCCGGTCAGTAATTTTCCGAATTGTCCGTTGTGTAAAGTATTGAGGAAATATTTTTTCCGTTTAAGCTTTAACCAACCGGACTGAAGCTCTCCTGAATTCTTTTTGAGGTAGAACCAGTCACCCTCGGAGACAATCCATTCCTTTCGTAAGTTTTCTTCGTCTTTTTCCATAATACCATTTTCCGGAACGGTTAAACCATTGCCCAAGGGTACTTGCCGGCTTGGTACAAGCTGATGCCGGAAGCAGCATTGCTTGCTATGGAAAGGACAGCGCATGAAAATGCCTTCCTTTCTCTAAGGATCTCCTTTTCTATCTTAAGAGATAGTTTGTGTGATGATATAGTTAGAAATAAAAAGAAAATGATTGTCTGAAATATTTGACTAACCATAATCTTCTTAAAGTCCATAAATGCGATAATGGAGTTAGTTATTTCTAACCAATAAGAAACGAGACTAACTTAGCACAGGAAAAAGGCTAGTCAATATCAATGATATTTTAAAAGAATTAATTGATAATATTTGGGATAGTTATAAGAAGTATACAATGTCCAAAAGATAAGAAACCGAATTTATGAACTATGCAAGAAGATAGAAGTAAAATAATATACAAAAAGCAACAAAATATAAAAAGGGTTATGGAAGATGTGAAAGGGGGAGATAGGATACAAAAATAGGAGAACAAGGAAGCGGGAAGCGAAGGAGAAAGAGGAGGAGAAAACGGAAGGAAAGAGATATCAGGGTTTGCTATATGGAACTGGGATTTTTCCCTTGAAAAAGCCGTGATTTTTCTTGACTTTTCTTTGCTCCAAGCTTATATTTGTTGAGCGTGAGTTTTCTCGCGCCTTTCTTTCTATGCATGCCTTTCGCAAGGTGGTCACATAAAGGGAGCAAAACTATTATGAAAGGAGACCAAAATGCCAACATTTAACCAGCTCGTTAGAAAGGGTAGAGAGACCAGCAAGAAAAAGTCCACTGCCCTGCTCTTCAGAAAGGGTTCAACTCTTTACAGAAGAGACAACTACGAACAACGCTCCACAAAAAGAGAGGTGTTTGTACAGCCGTAAAGACTGCAACACCGAAGAAGCCGAACTCTGCTCTTTCGTAAGATCGCCAGAGTACGTCTTTCCAACGGAATCGAGTAACATCCTACATTCCCGGAGAAGGACACAACCTTCAGGAGCACTCTGTTGTTATGATTCGTGGTGGTCGTGTTAAGGATCTTCCCGGTACACGTTATCACATCATTCGTGGTACTGGATACTGCAGGCGTTGCAAATCGTATGCAGGCTCGTTCCAAATACGGCGCAAAGAGACCTAAGGCAAAGAAGGCTTAAGCCGAAATCGTAGTTTCATTTAGACATGGTTATGACGGAAAATTTGGTCACAAAGATAGATAAGCCCGTGTCCATTTCCGCATGAACTCAAAGAAGATGGGAAAAACATTTTCCTAAGAGAGTACCGTTGATCTAAATCCAGTATTTAAGGAGGGGAAGCAACGTGCCACGTAAAGGACATACGCTACACAGAGATGTACTGGCAGACCCAATTTACAATTCCAAGATTGTAACTAAAGCTTGTAAATTCCATCATGTTAGATGGTAAGAAGGGTCGTTACATGAAGATCGTTTATGGAGCATTCGAGAAGGTTGCCGCTAAGGCAGAGAAGGATGCTGTGGAAGTATTTGAAGAAGCAATGAACAACATCATGCCTGTACTTGAAGTAAAAGGCAAAGAGAGTTGGTGGTGCCACATACCAGGTACCAATGGAAGTAAAGCCTGAGAGACGCCAGACCTTGGCATTAAGATGGCTTACAGAGTTTTCAAGCGTTCTGAGAAGACTCAGGCAGAAAGATTACAAATGAAATTATGGATGCAGCTAACAACACAGGTGCTGCAGTGAAAGCGTAAAGAGGAGATGCATGGAATGGCTGAAGCTAATAAGGCATTTGCTCATTACAGATTCTAATAGGAGGAAAGACATTGGCTGAAAGACAGTATTCCCTTGAGCACACAAGAAATATTGGTATCATGGCGCATATTGACGCCGGTGAAAACAACACTTTCCGAGGCGTATCCTCTATTACACCGGTGTAAACCACAAGATTGAGAAACCACGAGGTGGTGCTACCATGGACTGGATGGAGCAGGAGCAGGAGAGGTATCACCATTACTTCCGCTGCAACCACTTGCCACTGGATTCCTGAGGAAGGAGCACAAGAAGATTAAAGGGCACCGGAATATAGAATCAACCCTATTGACACCCCCGGGACACGTAGACTTTACCGTAGAGGTTGAGCGTTCTCTTCGTGTTTTGGACGGCGCAGTAGGTGTATTTGACGCAAAGAGCGGTGTAGAGCCTCAGTCTGAGAACGTGTGGCGTCAGGCAGATACCTACAATGTACCTCGTATGGCGTTCATCAACAAGATGGACGTTGTGGGAGCAGATTTCTTCCACTCTGTTCAGACTATCGTGAGACCGTTTGGGTAAGAACTGTATCATTACCCAGGTTCCGATGGGAAGAGAAGACACCTTTTAAAGGAGTAATCGATCTCTTCGAGATGAGAGCTACTTCTACAAGGATGACAAGGGTGAAGATATCGAGATTACAGATGTTCCTGAAGAGTTCAAGGACTTGGCTGAGGAATATCGTGAGAAGTTAGTAGAGCAGATTTTCGAGTTGATGATGACCTTATGGAGAAACTACCTGAGGAGAAATTCCAAGCGAGCAGGAATTAAAAGGCAGCCCTTCGTAGGGGAGTACCCATTGCAGGACAGGCTATTCCTTGTCTTTGCGGTACTGCTTACCGTAACAAGAGGGTGTACAGAAGCTTTTGGATGCGGTTATTGATTTCTTACCTGCACCGACAGACGTTCCCGATATTCAGGGAACCGATATGGATGGAGAGCCTGACAGCAGACCTTCTTCCGACAGTGCACCTTTCGCTGCTCTGGCATTCAAGATTATGACTGACCCTTCGTTGGTAGGGTTGGCATATTTCCGTGTATTCCGGAACATTAAAGACCGGTTCTTATGTTCTGAACTCCACAAAGGAAAAAGAAGGAAAAGAGTTGGACGTTTGCTGCAGATGCACGCAAACAAGAGAAACGAGTTGGATGAGGTATTCTCCGGAGATATCACTGCGTGCAGTAGGATTTTAAGCTTACTCTCGCAGGAGATACCATCTGTGATGAGCAGCACCCCATCATCCTCGAGTCCATGGAATTCCCGGAGCCTGTTATCTCTGTGGCTATCGAGCCTAAGACTAAGGCTTCTCAGGGTAAGATGGGTGAGGCTTGGCAAAGCTTGCTGAAGAAGATCCCTACCTTCCGTGTTAGAACCAACGAGGAAACAGGACAGACCATCATCTCCGGAATGGGAGAGTTGCACCTTGAGATTATCGTAGACCGTCTCCTTCGTGAGTTTAAGGTAGAGGCAAACGTTGGTGCTCCCGAGGTTGCTTACAAAGAGACTTTCACAAAAGCCGTGATGTGGGAAGGAAAGTACATTCACCAGTCCAGTGGTTCCGGTATGTACGGACACTGTGGGTTAAGTTCGAGCCTATGGATCCAAACGGAGAAGAGCTCTTCAAGTTCCAGTCTACCGTTGTCGGGTGGATCTATTCCTGAAAAGGAATACATCCCTAGCAATCGAGGAAGGGTATTCGTGAAGCTGCCAATTCCGGTATTCTTGCAGGATTCCTGTACTGGGTGTTAATGCAAACGTTTATGACGGATCTTACACGAGGTCGACTCTAACGAGCGTGCCCTTCGAGTTTGCAGGATCCATTGCCTTCAAGAACTATGCAGAAGGCAGATCCAATCCTTTTGAGAGCCTATCATGGGAAGGTGGAGATTACTACACCGGAAGAGTATATGGGTAACGTAATCGGAGACGTAAGCCTCGTCGTGGTAGAATCGAGAGCATGGAAGACATCCCTTCCGGAAAGCAGGTTAATGCCCTACGTTCCACTGGCAGAGATGTTCGGATATGCAACAGACCTTCGTTCCAAGACACAGGGTAGAGCAAACTCCATGTTCTTTCGAGAAATATGAGAAGTGTCCTAAGAACGTTCAGGAAAGGTTCTTTTCCAACGTAAAGTAGTAGAATTACGTAGGAAAAAGAACATATTTATTCCATAGAAAAACTTAACTATGGGATAGAAAAAGAAGATTTAATAGGCCTTTTCTGCGGGTCTTAGGGACTGCAGAAAAAGCTTTGCTTTCAAGGAAAAACTAATGATAAAAATCATGGTCACTGGGTTCTTTTTCGGACGAACTTGGGATGTATCTGCAATTCGCATGCTATGCATGCGTTGGTGCTGGCATGATTTTTGTTGTATTACATTTATTAGGAGGGTATTGAAATGGCAAAGGCGCATTTTGAGCGAACAAAACCACACTGTAACATCGGAACTATCGGACACGTAGACCACGGTAAGACAACCTACAGCTGCTATCACCAAGGTTTTAGCAGACCGTAGCTGGTAACACAGCAACAGACTTCGCTAACATCGATAAGGCTCCGGAAGAGAGAGAGGAATCACCATCAACACCTCTCACGTTGAGTACGAGACAGAGAAGAGACACTATGCTCACGTTGACTGCCCGGGACACGCTGACTATGTTAAGAACATGATCACCGGTGCTGCTCAGATGGATGGAGCTATCCTCGTAGTAGCTGCTACTGACGGTGTTATGGCTCAGACAAGAGACGCATCCTTCTTGCACGTCAGGTAGGTGTTCCTGCTATCGTTGTATTCCTGAACAAGTGTGACATGGTTGACGATCCAGAGCTTCTGAGCTTGTAGAGATGGAAGTTAGAGGAGCTTCTTTTCCGAGTATGAGTTCCTGGAGATGACATCCTGTAATCAAGGGGTTCCGCATTAAAAGGCTCTTGAAGATCCTAAGTCCGAGTGGGGCGATAAGATCATGGAACTTATGGATGCTGTAGATAGCTATATCCCAGAGCCAGCTCGTGAGACTGATAAGCCTTTCCTTATGCCTGTTGAGGATATCTTCACCATCACGGGACGTGGAACTGTTGCTACCGGTAGAGTAGAGCGTGGAGTTCTTCACGTATCTGATGAAGTTGAAATCGTTGGAATCAACGAGGGAGACTCAGAAGTCCGTTATCACCGGTATCGAGATGTTCCGTAAGCAGCTACGATGAGGGCTATGGCAGGAGATAACGTTGGTCTTCTTCTTCGTGGTATCAACCGTGACCAGATCGAAAGAGGACAGGTTATTTGTAAGCCGGGTTCTGTAAAGTGCCACAAGAAGTTTACCGCTCAGGTTTACGTATTAACAAAGGATGAAGGTGGACGTCATACTCCTTTCTTCACCAACTACCGTCCACAGTTCTATTTCAGAACAACTGACGCTAACCGGTATCTGCATGCTGCCAGACAGCGTAGAGATGGTTATGCCCGGTGATAACACTGAGATGGAAGTAGATCTTATTCACCCAAATCGCTATGGAAGAGGGACTTCGTTTCGCTATCCGTGATGGGTGGAAGAACTGTAGGATCCGGAAGAGTTGTTAAGATTCTTGAGTAATAGAAAGAATCCTAAACGATCTTTAAGAAAAGCGTGTTTCGTAGGGAACACGCTGCTGTATTTTTACCCTAAGTGCGTTATGATAGAAAAGTTAAACTGAACAAAAGATAGGGACAAAAATATGGGAAAAATCTTGATACTTTAGATGATGTAAAAAGAAAAATGTTGTCGAAAAAGTCGAGAAAAGATTATTTTAAAGAAAAGAAATCAACGACAGAGAAAAACTGCATAAGATTCAGAAAAAGAAGGATCATGAGCAATCCTTTTTCTGATACCGATTATTGTCTTGGTTTTGATTGTGCTGATTAAAATATTGGAAGCTTTTGGGCTTCGGCGCATCACCCTATCAGAGAGAAAGCAAAGCTGAAGGCTCAGCACTTCGACCATTGTCAGTTCTTCAGATGTGAAGAGGATAAAGATCAGACTTTAGCAGAATACAATGATGATGTGCTGGAGAAATTTTTCCAGGAGTATTTTAGGGCTGTGCTGGCTGCGGATGTGGATACCCTCTACCGTTTAAGCGGTGTGGAAAAATCAAAGTAAGGAACAGAGGGAAAGATTACAAAAAGCAGCTGAAAACCCAGTCAGGATATATTGAATCCTATGACAATATCAAAACCTATGCTGTGCCGGGAATCGAGAGAATGAAAAGCTGATTTTTCCCTGCAGTATCAGGTACATTTTCGTAGGGCAAAAACCCGGCTCCTGCATTGATGTATTGCTATATGCGGGTAAACGATCAGAATTCCTTTGAACTGGTGAAAAATAAAACCCCGGAGACAAACAAAATTTATCCACGCCTATATCGCCTCCCATGCCAATGTGCAGGATTTAATCAATGCGGTGGATTCTCAGCTTTTAGAGGCTCTGTCTTCAGATTCTCGACTGGCTGTTCTTTATGATGCCTTTCAGACCGGAAGAATCTATACCCAGGATCAGGCCTCCATTGATTCCGAGGTATCTCTTTTAGAGGTAAATGATGATGGTAGGCTGCAGTTACAGAATCCGATGGCAGTGTTTCCCTGTCTCCCGGCGGGGAAGCCAATTCTTCAGCTTCTGAAAAACCCGTCATCGGCGGAAAAATGCCGGTGGAGAAACTTTAGCTGATATCGGTTTGGAAACAACAGCTACGACAGCCTCAGAAGGAACTACAGAAAGTACGGCTGCCGGTAACGGATAGATGACCCGGCAGATATAGCCTTTATCCAAAGAAATAGTACAGCTGAAAGCATTATCATCCGGTAACGGATAGAAGATAGAGTTACAGAAGGGAATTCCATGAATACCAGGACTTTTATTATGATTTACCGGAGGAATTGATTGCGCAGGATCCCCTGCTGAATCGCTCCTCCTCTAGGCTTATGCTTTTAGATAAGGAAACGGGAGAAATCCAGCATAAGCATTTTTATGACATTCTGGACTATTTGAATCCGGGAGATTGTCTGGTGCTAAATGAAACCAAGGTAATTCCGGCAAGATTATACGGGGTGAAGGAAGATACCGGGGGCTCAGGTAGAAGTGCTTTTGTTACATCGGAAGAGATAAGGAGCACTGGGAGTGTCTGGTGAAGCCCGGAAAAAGCTAAAGCCCGGCGCAAGAACTTTCCTTTGGGGATGGAAGACTGAAGGCGGAAATTGTAGATATTTTTAGAAGAGGGAAACCGGCTGATTCGCTTTGAATTCAGTGGAATTTTTGAAGAGGTATTGAATAACTGGGAGATGCCTCTTCCCCTTATATTACCCATAAATTAGAGGACAGAACCCGTTACACACACTGTCTATGCCAGGAGGAGGGCTCTGCGGCGGCTCCTACGGCGGACTGCATGACCAAAGAATTACTGGAGCAGTGATGACCAAGGGAGTTGAGATTCTTCGCATCACCCTTCATGTAGTACTTTGGCACCTTCCGTCCGGTGAAAATGGAGGAGGTGAGAAGCATCACATGCATTCCGAGTATTATTCCGTTTCCCAAGAGGTTGCGGAGAAGATAGAAGCCTGCAAGAAAAGAGGAGGAAGGGTGATTTGCACCGGAACCACCTCTTGTAGAGCCCTGGAGTCTGCCGCAAGAGAAAGCGGAAAAATAGAAGCCAAGTCCGGCTGGACAGACATTTTCATTTATCCGGGATTTGAATTTAAGGTGATGGATGCCTTTGATTACCAACTTCCATTTGCCGGAATCCACCCTTCTTATGCTGGTGTCCGCATTGTCCAGCAGGGAGAAGATTTTGCATGCCTACGAAGAGGCGGTAAAGGAAAAGTATCGTTTTTTCAGTTTTGGAGATGCCATGTTTATTCATTAGGAATAAGGGGGAAGAATGCGTATCAATAAGTGGCTCAGTGCCATGGGAATTTGTTCCAGAAGAGAGGCGGACTGTTATATTTCCGAAGGCAAGCTTTTGGTAAACGGAGAGAAGGCAAGCCTTGGCATGGAAATCATGGGAAAAGAGGAGATTCTTTTAGACGGGAAGCTTATTTCCGGCAAGGGGCATAAGAAGGAAAAGCCCAAGCCGGTACTCTTGAAATACTATAAGCCAAGAGGCATTATCTGTACCACAGGAGAGAAAAAGACAGAGGGAAAAATGTCATTGATAGTATCGGTTATAAGGAAAGAATCTATCCGATCGGTCGCCTGGATAAGGACTCTGAAGGCTTGTTGCTTTTGGACCAATCAGGAGATCTGGTTAATCAAATCAATAAAGCCAGCGGCTATGAGGAAAAAGAATATATTGTTTTCTGTGGATAAGCCGATTACTAAGAATTTTTACAGGAAATGTCCTCCGGGGTTTACCTTCCGGAACTGGGAAAGAACCACCAGACGGGCAGTGCTTTGGCAAGATCGAAAAGCTACTCAAGGAGATTCAGCGAAGCAGTTCCACATTGTCTTAACGGAAGGCTTACGTCGCCAGATTCGAAGAATGTGCGAAGCCCTTACTATGAGGTGACTCGCTTAAAGCGTATTCGGGTGATGAATATAGAGCTGGGAAAAAAATGAGACCCGGAGAATATTTCGAAATCAAGAGAGAAGATTTAGAGTTTTTGAGGGAAGCCTGCAACGCAAAGGATGATGGTTCGAGAGTGAAGAGCAATAGGGCTGAGAAGTGAAGAGGACGGTATGGGGAGTCAAGAGAATAGCAAGATAGAAGAAGATAGCAAAATAGAAGAAAATAGCGGATTGCAAGAAGCCGATAAGCAGGATAGTATTGCCCGAATGAAGGAGTTGATTTCCTTTTTGAATGAGGCGGCTACAGTATATTATCAGGAGGAAGAGATTGTCTCCAACTTAGAGTACGACAAAATTATATGATATTTTGCTGAGTCTGGAAAAAGGAGAGCGGCGTGGTACTTTCCGGAAGTCCCAGCCAAAATGTGAAGCTATGCGGTGGCTACCGCTCTCCCCAAGGAAACCCATGAAACGCCTATGCTTTCTTTGGATAAAACCAAGTCAGTAGAGGATTTGCAAAGCTTTTTACAGGGGCAGGAGGGAATTCTTTCCTGGAAATTGGACGGATTAACCATCGTTTTGCATTATCAAGAGGGAAAGCTTGTAAAGGCGGTAACCAGAGGAAACGGTATCGTAGGAGAGCTTGTTACGGGAAAAACGCCAAGACCTTCCAAAATTTGCCATTACAGATTCCCTTTTTAGGGACGTCTTGTGGTGCGAGGAGAGTACTTTATTTCCTATTCCGATTTTGAAAGAATTAATGAAGAGCTTCCGAGGAGGGAGCCAAATACAAAAACCCCAGAAATCTTTGCTCCGGTTCCGTTCGTCAGCTGGATCCGAAGGTGACGAAGGAAAGAAGGGTGCAGATTTCTTTGTTTAGCCTAGTGCTTGCGGAGGAAGCGGGAAAAGCTCCGGATTTTCATAACCAGCATGAGGAAGAGTTCCGCTTTCTGGAAAAGCAGGGATTTTCCGTGGTACATAGAAAAATGGTGAACGCTGAAAATATCCAGGAGGCGGTGGCGGAGTTTTCCAAGCTGATGCCGAAAAATGACTTCCCCTCCCGATGGGCTGGTGCTTTTATACAACGATATCGCCTATGGAGAAAGTTTGGGAAGAACCGCGAAATTCCCCCGGAATGCCATTGCCTTTAAGTGGCAGGATGAGGAGGAGACTACAAAGCTTCTTTCCGTGGAATGGTCTCCCAGCAGAACAGGCTGATTAATCCGGTGGCGATTTTTACTCCGGTGGAGCTGGAGGGCACAGTGGTCAGCAGAGCCAGTCTTCACAATATCACCTATTGCGAGGATTTGGCTCTTGGTATCGGAGATGAAATCACGGTTTATAAGGCAAATATGATTATTCCCTCAGATTGGGGAAAATAAAAACAAAGTCAGGGAATTTGGAGATTCCCAAAGCATTGTCCCGCCTGTCAGGGAGAAACCAGAGTTGTTAAGGACAAAAGAAACCAAGATGCTCTATTGCACAAATCCCCATTGTCCGGCAAAGCGGATTAAGCAGTTTGCTCTATTTGTCAGTCGAGATGCCCTGAATATCGAGGGACTTTCCGAGCATGACCTTTGGAAAAATGGCTGGGCAGAGGCATTATCCAGGAGTTTCCGGATCTCTTTTCCTTGGAAAAAGTATAGGAAGAAATTATCGGTATGGAGGGCTTTTGGTATAAAGTCCTTTGAGAAAAATTCAGGAAAAATATCGAAAAGGCTAAAACTTCCAATCTGGGTAGACTTCTTTATGGTCTGGGAATCGAGGGAATCAGTGTTAGCAACGGTAGAATGTTACAGAGTACTTTTCTCAGGATCCATACAAGCTGATGGACGCTACAAAAGAAGAAACCTTCAGGTGAAGGGCATTGGGCAGGTCTTGGCAGATAGTATTGCAGAGTATTTTCGAAAAGGAAGAAAACAGGCGCATAGTTTTGGAACTTCTCTATTTTTGCATTTGGAAAAGGAAGAGAAAGAGGAAAAAGCGGAATCAGCGGAAAGCATTTCGTGATTACCGGAGCGGTTCATCATTTTCCCAATCGAAAGGCTTTAGAGGAGGAAATCCGAAAGGCCGGAGGACAGAGCAGCTCTTCCGTGTCTCAAAACACGGACTACTTAATCAACAATGACAGCACTTCCGGAAGCAGTAAGAACAAGAAGGCCAAAGGAGCTGGGAGTTCCGATTATAACGGAGGAAGAGTTCTAAAAGCTTTTTGAGGCTTAGGTTTTTGCTGTTCAAAAAGGCAAGGGATAGTGAAGGGATTGCAGGGATAGTGAAGGATTGAGGGATAGCGATGAGCTTCTGAGCTGCTATATTTGAGACTTAAAGTGTCGGAAGATAGGGCACGTATCATAAAAGGGAAGGACAGAGAATGGAAAACTATGATTTATATTTTTCCCCATCTGGGAATCGGCATTGAAAAATTACAGAACAGTATCTCGGTTTTTGGTTTTCTATAGCTTTCTACAGCATTATTATCGGAATCGAATGCTTCTGGGCATGTCGGTGGCTTCAAGGATTATGCCAAGCATACGTACAAGGTGGATGATATTCAGGACTTTGCCTTGATTGTGATTGTTCTGAGAGTCATCGCGCCAGACTCTACTATGTGATTTTCGAGTGGGAATATTATTCCAAGCATTTGTTGGAGATTCCCAATATTCGTCAGGGAGGATTGGCAGATTACGGCGGCGTCATTGGCGTACCATTGCCACCTGTATAGGCTTTTTGTAAGAAGAAAGCTGAACTTTCTGCCGATGGCGGATTCCGGTGCTATCGGATTGATTTTGGGGACAGGCTATCATCTAGTTGGGGGAAATTTCTTCAATGCTGAGAGTTTGGGGATATACGAATTCCTTACTAGTATGCGGATTAAAGGAAAGTATTGTGAATCTAGGGATGTTGAATAGCGATGTGCTCTCGAATTTGCAATATATTTCCGGCGTATCCTATATTCAGGTGCATCCCACATTTTTCTATGAGAGTATGTGGAATTTCAGTGTTTTTGCCTTTCTTTATTTTTACTCTAAAAGAAAGAATTATGACGGACAGATTTTTCTCTTTTACTTAATGCTATACGGCTTTGGACGCTTCTTTATTGAAGGGCTTCGGGCGGATTCCCTGATGTTCTTCGAGACCGGCATTGCAGTTAGTCAGATGCTTTCTTTGCTTTTGTTTGTGATCAGCATCATCGCTCGGGGTCATCCTTTTTGCCAAAAAGAAGGGGAGCCTGCAAATACTTGCTGGAGGACTTCATGAAACATATCATTATCGGAACTGCCGGACACATTGACCATGGCAAAACTTCTCTTATTCGTGCTTTAACCGGAAGAGAGACGGATCAGCTAAAAGGAAGAACAGGATCGGGGAATTACCATCGAGCTGGGCTTTACCTGGTTTGACTGAAGGACGGCACCCGCTGCGGCGTCATCGATGTACCAGGGACATGAGAAATTTATTCAGCAGATGGTTTCGGAGTTTGCGGTATGGATATGGTGCTCCTGGTGGTGGCGGCGGATGAGGGAATCATGCCCCAGACCAGAGACATTTGGACATCCTTTCTCTGCTTGGCATTGAGAATTGCATCGTGGTACTGACCAAATGTGATTTGGTGGATGAGGACTGGATTTCCATGGTAAAGAGGATATTCGGGAGGAATTCTAGGGAACCATGCTGGAGAAGAGCTGAGATTGTGAGGTATCCACGAAAAGCCAGAGCAGGGAATCGATGGCTGCAAGGATGCTATTTTTGGAAATGGTGAAAAACTCTTCCGGAAAAAGCCCCAGCGGTCTACCCAGACTCTATTGACAGGATCTTCAGCCTGCAGGGCTTGGGAACCATTATTACCGGTACCTTGATTTTCGGAACTTTGACAAAGGGGGATGGGGTGGAGATTTATCTCAAAGCTGTCTTCAGTGCGCATCCGAAATATCCAGGTTCATAGAACAGGATGCAGAGCGAGGCGGTGGCAGGACAGAGAGTGTACTTGAACCTTACAGGATTAAAGAAGGGCGATATCAAGAAGGGCGCTGTACTGGCTCGGGAAAACAGCTTTGAAAATACCAAGCTTTTGGATGCCAAGGTGCGCATTCTTCCCTCCTCTCAAAGAACCGTTAAAAACAGAGAGAGACTGCATTTTCTGACCGGTACTCGCAGAACTGCTTTGTCGTATTATTCTTCTGGACAAAGAGGAGCTTAAGGCAGGAGAAGAGGATGATTGTCAGATTCTTTAGAGCAGGAAATGGTTTTTTGCCAGGGATCCCTTCCTTCTTCGGTTTTACAGTCCTGTGGAAACCATTGGCGGAGGAACTGTTCTGAGGCCAATGCCAAGAAGACGTTTCCGGGAAGAGGAAATTGATGCCCAAGACGAAAGGAAGAGGGCTCTTTAGAGGAGACTTTGGAAAGCTATTTCCTGGAGGCAAAAATTTGGTGCCAGTACCAAAGGAGGCGGAAAAGACCTTTCTTTTGGAAAAATGAGGAATTGCTTCCCCTTGTGGAGGAGCTACGGGGTAACGGAAAGCTTTGTGAGCTTCTTTGCAGCAGGGAACAGTTTATCTTCATGGAGACAATCAAATTTTATTGGGAGAGTAAATGCAAGGAAGAGTTGGAAAAATTCCGAAAAAGCCCATCCCTATCGCATCTGGTATGGCAAAGGCGGAATTACGGGAAAAAGTTATGGAAAAAAAGGGCAATGCCAAGGTCTTTGATGCCCTGCTTTCTCTCCTTCCTGAGCTGCAAAACTAGAGGGATCTGCTCTATCTTTCCTCCCAAGAGAGATTTTAAAGACGCAAATTATCAAGGTATAGAAAAGAACATTCTAACAACTCTGAAAATGCCGGCTATCAGCTCTTGAAATTGGAAGAGCTGGAAAGAGGAAAAGTCAAGGAAGAAGATTTTCAGGATATTTTTACAAAAATACCGTAGTGGAAGGAAGAGTGGTGAAGGTGGGAGGATCCTGAGCTTTTGATTCTGCAAAGGATTTTGGAGAAAGGTTAAAAGTACTGGGATAGAATATTTTTCAAAAGGAAGAAGTCCTGGGCATTGCACCTTAAGGATGCATTTTCACCAGTAGAAAATGTGCAAAAAGCTCATGATTCAGTATTTTGATCGGGAAAAATCACGAAAAAGGTTTCCGGAGAATCGGAGCGTGTGACGCCTGACTGCAAAAATAAGAGGGGAGTGCAAGGTGAAAAACTACTGATTTACGGAGATTCTATCAGTTACGGCTATCTTCCCAATGAAAAGCATCAGTGATCTGCGCTTGCCCTTGGAAGAACGAGTATTATTATAGCTTGGAACAGGCGTTTCCTGACTATTCCTTCTGTGGAAGCAAAAAGGTGGGAGATCGATCGGAGCTTCTTTAGTGGGAGGATCTGCAAAATACTGTAAAGACTTTAAACCTGAGGATAGAATGATTCTTTTTCTGGGAATCAACGATTACTTAAGCTTTGGAAGACCTGACGGAGAAAGAGTCATTAAAAAGGCTGGCGGAATTTTTGGAGGACTGTCCTCACTGCAGAATTCCCTTCCCGAAGGAACATATCCTTTATATTGCGCCTCCCTCTGTCCTTTTCCGGGAGATCGTTCTTATGAAGCCTTTTCTACCTTGGATGGAAAAATGGATGCTTCCTCAAAGGCATTTTGCAAGGAAAAGGAATTATGTGCTTTAGCCCCTTTGCTTTTAGCCCTTCCCGCGCTTTCCGACTGGGTACATCTTCTTCCTGAAGGGCAGATTATTCTGGGAGAAGTGCTTTTACAATTTATAAAGGAAAAAGATTTTTTAGCGTAATAAGACGAATTAGAGCTGTAACGAATGAAAATAATGTAGTGCAAAACGATTTTGATTCTTTATGGCTTTTTATTTTGTTCTTGCTAAACTACATGGAAGATAGTTGTTTAAATTTTTTGAAAGCTTTTAAAAAACTATACAAAAATAGCAAGAAAAAATTCAGTAAAATGGACTATGTATATAGAATTTTACTATATAAAGTCGGAAAAATTGATATAGAGAAAAATTCTGGATAAAATATTCACAATCAAACATTTTTCTTTAATGAAAAGGAGAAAAAGCCATGAATGTTTTACAGGATTTTATTGAAAAGGAAATACGTCTCTTTGGACTTTCTGCTGATCTTCTTGCTGTGTGGAACCGGAATCTATTACACGATCTGCCTGCGTTTTATTCAGCTAAGACTGCCTGGAGAAGGATTTAAGTTAGTTTTTCGGACACTTTTCCTTAAAGGGTGAGAAGCATGAAAAAGGAGATGTCACCTTCCAGACCATTGCGACTGCGATTGCGGCTCAGGTAGGAACCGGTAATCTGGCAGGTGCTGCAACAGCGATTGTCAGTGGAGTGGGTGCAATGGATGTGGGTTTCCGCATTTTTGGAATGGCAACCATCTATGTGAGTAGTACTGGCTCAGTGTATAAAGAAGAGAAGGATGGCGATATAACCGGAGCCCTGTATATTACATTAAGGCTGCATTTTCCGGTACACTGGGTAAGGTTTTACCAGGACTCTTTGCGGTATTCATCATCTTGGCTTTAGGCTTTATGGGAAATATGGTGCAGTCCAACTCTATCGGTGCAGCGTTCCAGGAAGTCTTCCATATTATGAACTTTGAAATTCCTCCTATAGCTATCGGTGTCTTTGTTGCAGCGATTGCAGCCTTCATCTTCCTTGGCGGAACCAAGAGATTGGCAGCTGTACTGGAGAAAATTGTTCCGATTATGGCAGGCGTATATATTCTGGGTGCGGTAGTCTTTATCCTTATGCATATCACCGCTTTACCGGGAGCATTGGCATCTATCTTTATCGGTGCTTTTAATCCTCAGGCAGTAACCGGTGCGGCACTTGGTATCACCATTCGTCAAGCTATTCGTTTCGGTGTTGCAAGAGGACTCTTCTCTAACGAAGCTGGAATGGGTTCCACTCCTCACGCTCATGCCAGAGCAAAGGCGAAGTGCCCGGATGATCAGGGGCTTTGCGCAATGGTTTCCGTATTTATTGATACCTTTGTTGTTTTGAATTTTACGGTATTCGTTATTTTAACCAGCGGTATCTATGGACAGTTGGATCCTGCAACCCAGAAGCCTCTGTATACCGGTATTGCTTTAACCCAGAGAGCCTTTGTAGCGGGCTTCGGCAATTTTGGACATTTCTTTGTAGCCATTTGTCTGTTCTTCTTTGCTTTCTCCACTGTTTTTGGGATGGCATTTCTTCGGAGCGGTAAACGTACAGTATCTCTTCGGAAAGAAGGCGGTAACTCTTTACTCCCTGATTGTTGTAGCTTGTATTATTGTAGGAACAACATTAAAGGTAGAATTGGTTTGGGATATGGCGGACTTCTTTAACGGTCTGATGGTTATTCCGAATGTATTGGCTCTGCTTTGCTCTATTCCGTGTAGTGAAAGAGCACGTGATAAAAGAAATATAGGATGAATAATCCTTTTTCTAATTCTATTCCTTAAATAGTAGATAAAAGAAAAAAAGTGCTGTCCAGCAGCACTTTTTCTTTCGTATTTGTTATGTGCTATTTCAGACTTTCGTCTAGGGTAATTTGATTATACCTTGAGATCTTCTTTTTGTGAAATTGGACAATTCCATAAAGCTTTGGACTTATAGAAACTTACTATGGATAAAAAAAGGTAATTTTTATAGATGTTTTGATAAAACGTGCCAAATCAATATTTTGCATATGCAATTCATCAATATAAAAATTTTTGATAATATAAAAACATTTTCGTAGAAAAATACTTATAGAATAAAACAATATATAAGATGATTTTTGTTGAAAAACTCTACAAGCAGTTGTTAAAATGCTGACAAGCACCATAAATAAAATGGTAGTTTGACAGTTAAATAGTTCCAAAAATCTCCTCACTTTTGAAAAAGCCTGGGTATGTCAAATTTTATGAAAATAGTACTAGCTATATTTGGCTATATATGGTATAATAGGGCGCATGGAGGGACTGCGTCATGAAAGTATCTGTATCAAAATCAAAAATCAGACAATCTATTATCTAAGTAAATCAGTTTGGGTAGATGGTAAATCCACTACTAAGACTATAGAGAAGATTGGTTCGGAAGATGAACTGAAGGTTTCCGGAGATCTTACTCCGCTGGAGTGAGCAAAAGCAGTACTGCCAAACGCTCCGCAGAAGAAAAAGCTTCAAAAAGACATTATGCTTAAGTATTCCTCTTCGACCTTGATTAAGAAAGAAGCCTGCCGTAGCGTAAACGTGGGCTACCTCTTTCTGAAGGACATCTACTATGATTTAAAAATCCATGACATCTGTACACAGATTGCCGAAAAGTACAAGTTTGAGTTTGACCTGAATCAAATCCTGTCGATGTTGCTTTTCTCCAGGATTATTTATCCCGGATCCAAGAGGTCTTCTCTTGAACTTTCAAAACAGTTTCTTGAAAAGCCTGACTGCAAGCTCCATCACGTTTACTGTGCACTGGAAATCCTTGCGAAAGAGAATGATTTTTCCAGTCTCAACTTTGCAAGAATTCCGAAATGGTACTGAATCGACATAAAAGAGTTCTTTACTATGACTGCACTAACTATTACTTCGAGATTGAGGAAGCGGATGATTTCAGAAAATATGGTCATTCCAAAGAAAACCGTCCGAATCCGATTGTACAGATGGGGCTATTTATGGATGCAGATGGGATTCCCCTCACCTTCTCTCTCTAACGGAAACGAGAATGAACAACCTTCGATGAAACCATTGGAGAAAAAGATTCTTTCTGACTTTGGAATGACGAAGTTTATTGTTTGTACAGATGCAGGGCTATCATCAACTTCAAACCGTGTCTTCAACAACACTCCAAACCGAAAATTTGTTACCACGCAAGCAATCAAAAAGCTGAAAGGATACCTCAAGGATTACTGTCTTGATGAAGACGGATGGCACCTTATCGGAGATAAAAAAGAGTACAAGCTCAGTGAACTAGATGAGGTCGAGAATTACGAGAAGACTTTCTATAAAGACCGGTGGATTAATGAAGACGGTTTGGAGCAACATCTCGTTGTCACCTTTTCCTTTCAATATCGGGACTATATGAGAAAGATACGGAATCGTCAGCTTGAACGCGCTGAAAAGCTCGTCGAAAATCCTTCTTCTCTGAATAAAAAACGTCCAAACGATCCCAAGCGTTTTATACGTCAGAATCACTGTACTTCTGACGGCGAGATTGCAGATAAAATGATCCCTTCGATAGATGAAGATGTTGCCACAGAAGAGGAACGTTATGACGGTTTCTATGCCGTATGCACAAACCTGGAAGATGACGTGGCAACGATTGTAAGTATTAATCAAAAACGATGGCAGATTGAAGAATGTTTCCGGATTATGAAGAGTGAATTTCAGGTACAGACCGGTATATCTCAGTAGGAAAAGATCGAATCACGGCACATTTCATTACCTGCTTCACCGCCCTGATTCTTTATCGCATTCTAGAGAAGAAGTTAGGTGAGAGTTATACCACTGAAAGCATTATAAGAACACTGAAAGAAATGAACATGCTGATAGCTCCCGGTGAAGGGTATATCCCGGAGTATACTCGCACAGACCTTACAGATAAACTACATGACACATTTGGTTTCAGAACGGATTACGAGATTGTATCTCAGAAAGATATAAAAAGATTTTTAACAGCAACGAGAAAGTAGAAATATTGCTAGTATTCAGCAAATAAGAGCTCATAAATGGCGTAATTACGCCGTTTATGGGACTCTTGACTCTTTCTGCAACTGTCAAAGACGGGATTATACCTTGAGATCTTCTTTTTGTGAAATTGGACAATTCCATAAAGCTTTGGACTTATAGAAACTTACTATGGATAAAAAGGTAATTTTTATAGATGTTTTGATAAAACGTGCCAAATCAATATTTTGCAATACAGAATTCATCAATATAAAAAAATTTTTGATAATATAAAAACATTTCGTAGAAAAATACTTATAGAATAAAACAATATATAAAGATGATTTTGTTGAAAAACTCTACAAGCGTTGTTAAAATGCTGACAAGCACCATAAATAAGGCATGTTCAGAGAGCGCTGAAAGCCACCGAAGAGGCAAGTTGTTGAAAAACAATGAATCTTTCAGGTAAAAGGATGAATATGTTGGGGACTCTGAATCTAATGAAACAGGGGATGCGAGAAATTTCTCGTTCCCCTGTTTTGTATTTTAGAAAAGGAGAAGTGTAATGAGAACCTTAGTGATTGTTACCAATAACCCTTGGTGAAAGAAAATGTACCGAAGAAATATCCAAGCGTGAAGATAGAGATTGACTACAAGGAGATTTCTTTCATGGATACCCCTAAGGCGGTACGGGATATGGTACATATGGGAGGAAAGATTCTGACTCATCCTTTAGATGGCTCCATTAAACCCAATGAAACTCCCTACGAATCCGTACTTCTGGACAAGACACCGGAAGAAGGATTTGATATGAAGTCCCTGGATTTGATCGAGTATGCCTTGAATACCTGTGAGAAGTTCGAAGAAAAAGAACGAATTCACGAGGAAAAGGTACAGAAGGATTTCAGACCTTGGACTGAGTCTGTTGGACAGCGGGTTAGAGTCTTTAGTGTTACATTAAGGACATAAAAGGAGCAGTTAGGCATTGTGCTTGGCGCTTTTTATGAATCATACTTAAAAGGAGGAAATGAAAGTGAAGCTGGAATTAGGTAAGATTTTTCATTAATGACATCCAGTTTGCCGAGAAAAACAGAAATCAAAGACCACGTTCTCTATGTATCCAAGAAAAGAACTGAGCGAAGTTTTTCTGTCAGAAGAGAAGATTAAAGAAGGGAATTTGATGTGGCAAAACCTGGTGAATCCGTTCGTATCACACCGGTTAAGGATGTGATTGAGCCAAGAGTAAAGGTAGAAGGAAAGGGCGGCGTATTCCCCGGAGTGGTTGCTCCTGTGGATACCGTAGGATCCGGAAAGACCTATTGCTAAAGGGAATGGCAGTAATTACTGCAGGACCTATCGTTGGTTTCCAGGAGGGTGTCATCGATATGTGCGGACTTGAGCAGAATATACCCATTCTCCCAAGACTGTAAAACCCTCACCTGTGTATGCAAGCCGGTAGAGGGAACAGAGTCCCATGACTACGAGCAGGCTGTTCGTTTGGCAGGCTTGAAGACCGCTGCATTTATTGCTGAGAAGGCTAAAGAGCTTACCCTGATGAGACTAAGGCATATGAGACCTGGATCTTATGGAAGGCGCAAAGGCATTTCCGGATCTTCCAAGAGTTGGATATGTTCAGATGCTTCAGTCTCAGGGATTACTGCATGACACCTATGTTTACGGCGTAGATGCAAAGAAGATTCTTCCCACCATTCTGTATCCGACAGAGTCTATGGACGGCGCTATCATTTCCGGAAACTGCGTATCCGCTTTGTGATAAGAACCCAAGCTATGTTCACGAGAACAACCCCTGTTATAGAGGATCTTTTCGAAGAGCACGGTAAGACTCATTAACTCTTGTGGCTCATATCATTACCAACGAGAACGTTTACCTTGCTGATAAAGAGCGTTCCTCCAACCAGACCGCTAAGCTCTGCAAGATGCTTCACTTAGATGCGGTAATCATCACTGAGGAAGGATTCGAAACCCGGATACCGACTTAATCATGAACTGTAAAGAAGATTGAGGCTGAGGGAATCAAGACTGTAATCATCACTGATGAGTATGCAGGAAGAGACGGAAAGTCCCAGTCCTGGCAGATGCGGATGTGGCAACCAATGCTTTAGTTACCGGTGAAATGCTAACCAGCTTATCACCCTTCCGAAGTTGGATAAGGTAATCGAACTCTGGATTACATGACCAAGATTGCGGGAGCTAGTGATACTACAGTGAAGCTGACGGTTCCTTTGGAAGTAGAAATTCAGGTTATTACCGAGTGCTACTCTGAGGTTGGCTTTAACGTTGAGTGCAAGATAAGGAGAAGAAAATGGGAAAAATTAAAGGTTGTTCAATATATTAACCAGTTCTTCGCTCAGGTCGGTGGAGAGGATAAGGCAGACTATCCCTATGGGAGTACCATGAGGGCGCTATGGGACCGGACTTGCTTTCCAGCAGGCTTTCGGTGATGAGAGCTGAAATCGTTGGAACCATCGTTTGCGGAGATAGCTACTTCGGTGAGAATACCGATAAGGTAAAGCCGAGATTTTAAAGAAGGTTGCTGAGCTTTAGCCGGATTTATTCATTGCGTACTTCTGCATTCAATGCCTACCGTTATGGATTTGCCTGCGCTACTATTGCCGCAGCAGTTCAGGAAGAGCTTCACATCCTGTTATTACAGGTATGTATGTTGAGAACCCGGGAGCTGACGAGGCAAAAGAGCAAGATTTATATCGTTTCTACCAAGAACAGCGCTGCAGGTATGAGAGATGCTGTGAAGAAGATGGCGCCTCTTGGCTTGAAGCTTGCCAGAGGAGAAAGATCGGTTCCTCCAAGGAAGAGGGATATATCCCACAGGAATCCGTAAACTTCTTCGAGGAGAAGAGAGGATCAAAGCGTGCGGTAGAGATGCTTTTGGCTAAGATTTCCGGCAAGGAATTTTACCACAGAGTATCCAATGCCTTCCTTCGACCGTGTGGCTCCAATGCCCGCTATCAAGGATATGTCTAAGGCTACCATCGCTTTTAGTAACTTCCGGCGGTATTGTTCCAAAGGGCAATCCGGACCATATCGAGTCTTCCAATGCTACCGTTACGGTGAGTACAGCTTAAAGGGCGTAAATGACTTAACAGCAGAGACCTATGAGACTGCTCACGGCGGATATGACCCCAGCTATGCAAAATCAGGATGCTGACAGAGTATTACCTGTTGACGTTCTTAGAGATTTAGAGAAGGAAGGAAAGATCGGAAAGCTTTTACGATTACTTCTACTGCACAGTAGGGTAACGGAACTGCAGTAGCTTCGCTAAGAAGTTTGCTGAGGAAATCGGTGCAAAACTTAAGAATAGATCATGTAGATGCGGTCATTCTACCAGCACGTCGAGGAACCTGTACACGTTGCGGTGCAACAATGGTAAAAGGTATCGAAGCAACAGGAATTCCGTAGTACACATTTGTACAGTTACACCTATCTCTATGACAGTAGATAGCAACCAGTATTGTTCCGGCAATCGCTATTCCTCACCCACTCGGGAAATCCGGCTATGAAACCGGAAGAGGAGAAGGCTCTGAGAAGAAAGATTGCAGAGAAGTCCTTAAAGGCTCTTTTGCACAGAAGTTTCCGATCAGACTATTTCTCAGCTTGTGTTTTGTAAAACACTGCGTATTACTATTCTTCTAGGGCAGAGACCCCTGCCCTGAAGAGAAATTCTTTATAAGGAATATAAACCGAACACTATAACAATTATTTATTATACTTTGAATTTTTATCTCTAAAAGAGAAAGCTATTGAGAAAGAAAAGTTGTTTTTGTTACCATAACAAAGACCATTCCTATCGGCTACACACAAGATAGACGTAGTCTGTTTTGTATAATCATATATTATTAATATCTAAAGGAGAGAAAACCATGTCCAAGATTTATGACGTGCTTATTCTGGGAGCAGGTCCCGGAGGATTAGCTGCAGGTCTTTATGCAGGAAGAGCCAGACTTTCCACCTTGATTGTGGAGAAAGGGACAGGATGGCGGACAGATTGCCATTACCGATTCTATAGAGAACTATCCCGACAGATTGTGGAAGGTGAATCTCATTCTCTGATTAAGAGAATGACTGAGCAGGCAGAGCGTTTTGGCTGTGAAAGAGCTCATGATACCATCAAGGCTGTAGAATTGGACGGAGATGTTAAAAGACCTCATCGGTACCAAGGAGACCTACGAGGGTAAGACTCTGATTATTGCCACAGGAGCTAATCCACGTCCAATCGGATGTAAAGGGAGAGAAGGAATTTTAGAAAGGCGTTTCTACTGTGCAACCTGTGATGCCAACTCTCTGAGGATCTTCCGTATTTGTAGTAGGAGGTGGAGACCTACGGTGGAAGAGGCTAGTGTATTTGACAAAGTTTGCAAAGCTCCGTTACTCTTATCCACAGAAGACATGAGTTGAGAGCAGCAAAGTCTATTCAGGAGAGAGCTTTCCAGAATGAGAAGCTGCATATATGTGGGATACCGTAGTAGAAGAGCTGTCCGGAGATGATATTCTTCAGAAGATTAAGGTGAAGAATGCAGTTACCGGAGAAGAGCAGGTATTGAAGCCAGTGAAGAGGACGGAATGTTCGAATTTTCGGATTTATCGGCAGAATTCCTACTAGAGATTTTCCAGGAAACCAATCTGGAAATGGATGACAGAGATATATCCCCTACAGACGAAGATATGCACACCATATGTTCCCGGCGTTTTCACCGTTGGAGATGTACGTGTAAAGAGTCTTAGACAAGTGGTTACTGTCATGCGGATGGTGCTATTGCAGCCACCCAGGCAGAGAAAATATATTAACGAACACAAATAAAGGAGGACAAGATGTTAGAGGTTGATAAGAATACCTTCGAAGAGGAAGTGCTGAAGGCATCCGGCTATGTATTTGTAGATTTCTTCGGAGATGGATGTGTTTCCCAGTGCTGCACTTATGCCATTCGTACATTCTTTGGCTGACAAGTATGAGGGTAAGTTAAAGTTCACTTCTCTGAATACTACAAATACGTGAAGATTGGCTATCGGACAGAAGATTTTAGGACTTCCTGTTATGGCTATCTATAAGGATGGACAGAAGGTGGAAGAGCTGGTTATGATGATGCAACAGAAGAGTCCATCCAGAAGATGGTTGAAAAGTATGTTGCTTTAAACCAGTAAGCAATCGTTTAATTTATGTATTTGACGAAAGTCATTACGATACATATCTTTAAAGAAAGGAGAGAAAAAGATGGCTATTTTAAAGGGTAAAAAGTTATCATCATCGGTGACCGTGACGGTGTACCAGTGACCCTGCTATTCAGGCTTGTAGAGACCGCCGGCGGAGAAGTAGTATTTGCTTTCACCGAGTGCTTCGTTTGAACGAGCGCAGGCGCAATGGACTTGAAAATCAAAAAGAGAGTAAAGGATTTTGCTGATAAGTTCGACCAGAGAATCTGGTTGTTGTACTTGGCGCTGCTGAGGGGAGGCTGCAGGACTTGCAGCTGAGACCGTTACAGCAGGAGATCCTACTTTTGCTTTTCACCTATTGACTGTAGGGTCCAGCTTGGACTCACGGTATATCATGTTTGCGGAACCAGAGTTGAAGGAAGAGTTTGACGAATCTGTTTATGAAGACCAGGTTAGTATGATGGAAATGGTTTTAGATGTAGACGATATTGTCAACGAAATGAATAGTATTCGCTCTGAATATTGCAAGCACCTTTTAAAACCGAGGAGCTTTTTGTAGGGCTCCCTTTTTTCTCAAAATTTTTTCAAAAAGTACTAAAAATGGAAAAAGAACTATCTTTTCTTTGGCAAATTTGTAAAATTTAACAATAAAAATATGAGGTGATCAAAATGAATAGTGTCATTAAAGGTTCCGGATATTGTTTGGCATATACTCCCGGCTTGATGTTGCAGCACGGCTCCACCATTGTGCAGGAAAGACTGGTAAATCCTGATGGTGAGTTCTTAAAGGAAATGGGAAAAGCACGTTGTAGTTTTGAGGATTGTGTAGCTATCTAGTCAAAACCAGGTATATATCGGAAACAAGACTCCCTGAGGAGTTTGCCAAGGTGGAGTTCCCCTATTTCGATAAGAAGGTAGAAATGCCAAGCTGTACATGCATTTTTGGAGAGATTATGCCGGAGAATGAGTTCCTTCTTTGGCACAGGCTTTGTGACTGCTTCGAGGTTTTCTACCTGGATAAGGACTTCGTGGCAGCAAACAAGGGAGAGCTTGCTAGGATCCTGTAATCACAGAAGCAATCCTTGCCAGAGTACAAGAGGGCGTAGAGAATTCCGTGATTAAAGGGATTTGTGGATCGCTCACGAGGCAGAGCCTCTTTTTCTACGAAGGAAAGCTGGTAGGATGTGTAAAGCGAGCACATGATATTGATGTAAACCTTTCCGCAGAAGTAATGCTGGAGAACTTGATGAATAAAGCAAGCTCCGTTTTTGGCTGTTCTTCACTCCTTAAAGTCCTCCAATGTGAATCCCCTTTCCATTGAATATGTTATTGACTGTTCCGAGGAAGCCTGTGGAGACGTAAACCAGAGAGGTGGCGGAAACTTTGCGAAGGCTGTAGCTGAGATTGCCGGACTGGAGAATGCTACCGGTTCCGATGCAAGAGGCTTCTGTGCAGGACCTTCCCACGCTATGATAGAGGCGGCTTCTGGTAAAGGCAGGAGCTTTCCATACCGTTCTTGTTATCGGTGGTGGTTGCGTACCTAAGCTTGCCATGAACGGAAAAGACCATGTAAAGAAAGAGCTCCCCATGCTGGAGGATTGCTTAGGCTCCTTCTCCGTAGTAGTTTCTGAAAATGACGGTGTTTCTGCTGAAATCAACCTGGATGTTATCGGTAGACATACCGTTGGAACAGGTGCCGCACCACAGAACGTTATCGGTTCCTTAGTAGCGGATCCTTTGGAGAAGGCGGGACTTACCGTAAATGATGTGGATAAATTCTCTCCTGAGATGCAGAATGCGGATATTACCAAGCCGGCCGGAGCCGGAGATGTTCCTATGGCAAACTATAAGATGATCGCTGCTCTTGCTGTTAAGAAGGGATGGCTTGAGAAGGCTGATTTGGCAAAGTTCTGTGAGGAAAAGGGCTTAGTAGGATATGCACCGACTCAGGGTCATATTCCTTCCGGTGTTCCTTATGTGGGATTTGCCAAGGAAAACATTGAAAAAGGGAGATATGAGAGAGTTATGATTATCGGAAAGGGATCTCTCTCCTTGGCCGTATGACAAACCTCTTTGACGGTGTTTCCTTCCTGATTCAGAAAAATACCGGAAAGGGTCAGGGCGGAGCAGTATCTGAAGAAGAAATCCGTTCCTTAATTGCAAAGTCCATGAAGGAATTTGCACAGTCTATTTTAGGCGCATAGAAGAAAGGGTGAGAATTATGGCAAAAGAAATAAAAGAGCTCATTGCGGATACCTTTTTGGCTATGGCGGAAGGTTTGGAAACAGGCTCTTTTTCGAAGAAACCGAGAATTGCTTTAACAGGTATGGGCTCGGAGCACGGAGAGGAAAATTCCATGAAGGCTGCAGTGGATGCGGCTAAGGATGGCGTGGACGTACTCTATATCGGTTCTTTGAAAAATGATGCGGTAGAAACCCTTGTGGTGGACAATGATGAAGAGGGACATGACAAGATGGATACTCTTTTAAAGGAGCATAAGATTGACGGTGCGGTAACCATGCACTATCCCTTCCCCATCGGTGTATCCACTGTGGGAAGAGCCATTACTCCTGCATTCGGTAAGGAGATGTTCATTGCCAATACCACGGGAACCTCCAGTACAGATCGTATTGAAGGAATGGTGAAGAATGCCCTTTATGGAATCATCACAGCAAAGGCTTGCGGAATCAAAGGAGCCTACTGTAGGTATTTTAAATGTAGATGGTGCAAGACAGACAGAGAAGGCCTTAAAGAAATTACAGTCCAACGGTTATCCTCTTCACTTTGCAGAGTCCTCCAGATCCGACGGCGGTGCGGTTCTTCGTGGAAATGATGTTCTTCGGGGAACACCGGATGTATTGGTATGCGATTCCTTAACCGGAAACGTATTGTCCAAGATGCTTTCTTCCTTCAACACAGGAGGATCTTTTGAGGCCCAGGGCTTTGGCTATGAGTCCGGGAATCGGTGAGAACTATAATCAGCTGGTGATGATTGTATCCAGAGCTTCTGGAGCACCGGTTTTTAGTGAATGCTCTTCGCTTTGCAAGAGACCTGATTAAGGGTAATGTCTTTGCGGTAGCAAAGGAAGAGTTTGCATTGGCAAAGAAAGCCGGCTTAGATAGCATTCTTGCAGAAATCAGAGAAGCAAATAAGCCAAAGGAGCAGGGAGAAGTTGTTCCCATGCCGGCAAAGGAGATTGTTACCGAAGCTATATACGGCATTGAAGTAACAGATTTGGATGATGCGGTATTGGAGCTTTTGGAAAGAAAAAGATTTATGCGGAATCCGGAATGGGCTGTATAGGGGCGATTATCCCTCATTTCTGAAAGCAATTTAGCAAAGTCTGAAGAGATTTTTAAGAGCAAAGGGATACATTTCTAATCTCTCTCGGAGAAAGTATATAACTTTCAGGCTGATCTCTTCCTTTAGAGAAGCTGTCCTAAAGAAAGTCCGGAAAGAAAAACAAAGGCAGGGGCTGCCTATCGCAATTTGAGCGCAATCAGGTTGTCGTACAATTTAGGTATGCCCCCGTCGATTGTATAAGAAGTGCAGCTGTGGGTATGACATACATTCTTGCAGTTACGCTTATTTTTGTACCCAAAAATGAAGGAAAAAGGGACAAAATTTACTTACACATAAAATGGGATTGTTAAAAATATAAACAAAAATCTTGTGACTTTGAAACGAAAAATAGTAAGAAATAACTAAAAAATTTCCTAATATCCGAAAAATAGATTGAATAGTATTTAATTATCGGATATAATGTGGAAACAATATAGAGGACAGTAACAATTAAACATCAGGGGAAAGGAGGAAGAACGAAACTATCAATTTGCTTTTACATTCATATTAAAAAAATGAATGAATTAAAAAGAAAAAAATAAGGAGTAGAATAATGGAAAAAAAGAGTTTGCAGTTTATGAAAGTGGTTAGCTTCTGTGGAGCTTGCATCGCTTTCACATTGAGCCGGATTTGCCACCATGCAAGAGATTATTCAGTACGTGGCTTCTTACGGATCAAAAGCTTTTGGATTGTCATCGCTGTGAATGCAGCAATCTATATCTATACTGACCTTTCCTTCGCAACAAACGGAAATCGTTTGAAGCTAAAGAGAGGTGGAGATATTTACACCCACTATTGTGGAAAGTATATTGGAAACTTCTTCGACTACTTTTTCAGCACTGTTCTGCTATGCCTGCTTTATCGTAATGTGTGGCGGAGCCAATGCTACAGCTGCACAGCAATGGGGACTTCCCAATGGTGTAGGAGCCGTAATCCTTACCGTATTTGTTATTGCTACAGTAATTTTTCGGATTAGACGGTGTTATCGAAGCCTTAGGAAAGATTGGACCCATCATCGTATTTTTTTCATCCTTGTGGTTTCCGTTATCAGTATTTTTTTAACGGGGCAGGCAATTTTCTGGGAGAATTTAAAGGCAGTAGATACCGGAAACGCATGAAAATTGTTCAGGTAGGTAACGGTAATCCGTTCCTCTCCGGAGCTTCCTATGCAGGCTTCATGCTTCTGTGGTTCGCCAGCTTCCTGGCAGAAATCGGTTCTAAGAACCGGGTAAAAGGAAGTAAAATATCGGAATGCTTTTTCTCTGCAGTGTTTCATTATGGGAACCATGGTGATTGCCAGTGTTGCATTGATTTCTCATGTCGATGTAACCAGTCAGGCGGATATTCCCTGCTTTAATCTTGGCAAATACCATTTCTCCTGCTTTGGCAAGTATTTTTGCGGTTATTATCTTCTGCGGAATTTATACCACCTCCGTTCCTCTTCTTTGGACCAGTATCGGAAGAATTGAGAAAGAAGGAACCAAGAAGTATAAGCTTTTATACCGTAGTATTAGAATTATCGGTTGCGTTATCGCTTGCTTCTTACCCTTATCGTTCTTTGGTAAATGTGCTTTACGGATTGAACGGATACCTTGGATTTATTCTTGTAGCTTTCATGCTGGTATATGATATCCGTACAAGAATGAGTAAGAAGGTAAAAGTGGCAGAGGCAGAAGTGGCTCCTGCAGTAGTTTAATACAGGCGCAGGAGGAAGCATCAGCTTTCTGAGTATCGGAAATTTTTGTTTGAAATCGAGTGTCCCTGCATAAATTGCGAGGGCACTTTTTAATAGCTCTTATCTTTCTTTTTCAGGAAATATAATTATTATTTAAGAAAATGTCGGAAATATACTAGCCTTTTCTATGCAATTTTTCGATAGAATAAGAGAAATATTTTTCTGTATAAGGAGTAGAGTATGAGAAGAAAAACATGGATTCCCCTTTTGGCTTCGGCTATGGTTTGTGGGGAATGAGTCTGACAGCATTTGCAGGAACATGGAAAAAGTAACGGTACCGGTTGGTGGTATGAAAATGCAGATGGAAGCTATCTTACCGGTTGGAACTGGGTGGATGGAAATGGCGACGGTATTGCCGAGTCCTATTATTTTCAAAATGACGGCTATCTTCTGACCAATACACAACGGTGGAGGGCTATCAGGTGAAACGGCGATGGTGCCTGGGTGGTAAATGGAGCCGTGCAAACCAAGTCTACAGGTACCTCGCAGGAAAATGCAGCGACGCAGAATGATACGGTATTTTTCCAGATCCGGTTCCAAGAAGGGCCTGGCAACAAGAGATACCCTTTTTGATGCCACTTCCGTGAGAGATCTAGGGTAAAAGCATATCATTTACAACTTTACCAACTATGAGCAAAACTTCATGGATAACTTCCGGAATACTAAGGCAAACGGTGTAAGCGTTACCGCCATTATGCTGAATACATCCGAGAAATAATCCGGAGCCCCAGTCATCTTCCTGATGGAATCACAGGACAGGAAGCCCATTACTACGGTATAATGTATGCACACAGGCAGGCATCGATGCTACCACCAGACTTGCCAATCGTTTTGCTTCCTTATACAAGGATTCCGTGGATAACTGGTCATCGGGAATGAGATAAACTATCCCAATGTTTGGAATTTTTACACCTCAGCAGTATAGAGAATTATGCTGATCAGTATGCCCATGCTTTCCGCATTTGGTACACAGCAATGCAACAGAATCAATCCTTCTGCCAATGTGATATCCCCTTTGACTATGTTTGGACAGAGCATTCTCCTTCCGCAGCTATTACAAAGGCAAAGGACTTGCTGCGTTTGTTAAATGACAGACTTCGGGATTTGGATTACGGTATTGCCTGGCACCCCTATCCGGAAGGACTGGCAGACCCCGAACTTTTGAGGATGACGGAAAGGCAACAAACAGTGAGAATTCCTTTGATTATCAATATGAAGAACTTAAATGTTCTCACAGATTATTTACAGAAGCTGAATACCTTTTCTCCCAGCGGTAAGGTAAGACACCTGATTCTTTCCGAGCAGGGCTTTAATGCCACCAAACGAGGACGTGCAGGCGACCAGATTGCCAAGGCTTATGACATTGCCAAGAACAATCCCTATGTGGAAGCCTTCTTCCTGGCCAGAGAGTATGACCAGCCGGGAGAGATGCACAATGTAGGAGGCGTATACAGGAGATGCACTTCGGATTGAAGGATGCCTATGAGCGAGGTGGAAGACCCAGAAAGGCTATTCGTGTATAAGAGTTTGCAGTAAATTATTTTGCAGAAGAGTTTGCAATAAAATATTGCTATTATAGAGATTTATGAATATTTGAGAAAATAGTTCGCTATCTAAAGAGGATGGCGGACTATTTTTGGAAAAATATGAGAATAAGGATAGGCAATTCAATTTGCAAATATTTGGGTGCTCAAATATAATTTAAAAAGTATAGGATATTAAAGGAGAACGAAGGGAAATCGGAGGAGGATGATGAAGGATATAAAAAGGATCCGTTCGATGAATATATAGAAACTTACCGCCTACACGAAAAAGAATTGGGGCAGGCGTGGTCTACCGCAATTGGCTTTACAGGACGTTGATGGCTTGAAGCCATCGGAATATCTTTATGAAACTGCAAAAAGAGCATTGATGGTGAGATAACTATTGATGAAGCAGGACACTGATTAATAGTTATTACGAGGATAAAGACAGGGCGTTCAGATTCGGAGGAAAGAACGAAGAAGCAGATAAAGTTTCTGCTAGAATTGCAAAAGTTACTTTTCTGATAAAAGCGTTCATTTTTCACCCTATGCAGTACATCTCGATACATCGTGAATTATTCGCAGGAATTTATTCTCATGCAGGGAAAAATTAGAGACTACAATATCACCAAAGAAGGAATGGGTATTTGAACGGTGATACGGTTTCCTATGGTTCTGCAAACAAATCTTCGCGAGACATTGACTATGATTTTTCCCAAGAAAGAAATTTTTAAATATAATGGACTTAGCTGATGAAACAATTCATCATTTGGCGATATTTATTTCCAGGTCTGTGGCAGATTCTATGTTTTTGTGAAGGAAATACCAGAACAACAGCCGTGTTCTTTATTAAATATTTAAGGATGCTTGGGTTTGATGCTGAGAATGATAGTTTTGCTGAAAATTCTTGGTATTTTAGAAACGCTTTAGTAAGAGCTAACTATACGAACATTCAAAAAGGTATTTATGAGACGACAGATTTTTGGAGAAATTTCTTAGAAACCCTGCTTTCTAGACGAGAAGCATGAGCTGCATAACAGAGAGATGCATATTAGTGGAAAGTTTTTATCGGTTCAGCTGACCCAATAAATGACCCATAATGACCCGATCAAATGACCCAATAAATGACCCAATAAATGACACAATAAAATTGAAGGAAGAGAAAACAGATTTTTGATATAGTATATGAAAATCCATCATTAACCAGAGTCGAAATGGCTAAGAGGATAGGATGTTCGGAGTCAACAGTAAAGAGAACACTTCAAAAATTAATGGATAAAGGAGCAATTAAAAGAATCGGATCAAATAAAAAGGGGGAGTGGATTATAGTGTATTAAAGGGAATGAAAAATGGAGAGCTTGGAGAACTTAGCGCAAGAAAAAAAGTGCAAGAAAAACCTTAGCAAGACAAAACCCTAGCAAGGTAAACAAGAGTAAGATAAAACCATAGTAAGCTAATAAACGAAATTAAAAACCAAAAAAGAATACAGGAGGAAACTATGCAAAACTTTGACTATCAAACCCCGACAAGACTCATTTTCGGAAAAGATGTTATCGAAGAACTTCCGGAAGTAATGAAGCAGTTCGGAAAAAGGATTTTGCTTAGCTACGGAAGTGGAAGCATCAAAAAGATTGGTCTTTATGACAAGGTAAAGGAGCTTTTAAAGGACTATGAGATTTATGAGCTTCCCGATATTCAACCCAATCCCAAGTATGATCCCAGCGTTCTTGACGGCGTGAAAATCTGTAAAGAAAAGAATATTGATGTCATTCTTGCTGTTGGAGGCGGAAGTGTTTTTGGACTGCACCAAAGGCCATTGCTGCAGGGGCGAAGTATGAGGAGATCCTGGGATTTGATTACCTATAAGGTAAAAGCCAAGGAAGCACTTCCGATTGTGGATATTATTACCCTTGCTGCGACAGGCAGTGAGTATGATGCGGGAGGCGTAATTTCCAGAACCGAAACCAATGATAAGACGGGCTATAGTGATCCCCTTCTTTACCCTGCGGTTTCTTTCCTGGATCCGACCTATACTTTCTCAGTATCTAAAAAACAAACCGCAGCGGGCTGTGCGGATGCCATGAACCATATTTTCGAGCAGTATTTCTGTGAGGACTCTACCCTCTTAAATGACGGTTTTATGGAGTCTGCTTTAAAGAGCCTGATGGTTAATACAAGAAAATGTCTGGAGAATCCGGAAGACTATACGGCAAGGGCGGAGATGATGCTTTGCTGTACCTACGGCTGCAATGGCATTTATTCCCTTGGAAACAGTGAGTCAGGCTGGCCCTGCCATGGCATGGAGCATGCCCTTTCCGCTTACTATGATATTACCCATGGAGAGGGCTTGGCCATTATCACGCCAAGATGGATGAAGCATATCTTAAATGAAAAGACGGTGGAGCGCTTTGTAAAAGTACGGCATCAAATGTATTTTGGCATAGATGCTTCTCTTGATAAAGTTTGAGATTGCCAATGAAGGCGATTGATGAAACCTACTGTTTTTCGAATCCATTAATATTCTATGCATCTTAAAGATGTGGGAATTGATGAGAGCAGAATCGACGAAATGGCAAAGCATGTTGCGGAAAATGAAGGCCTGGAAGAGGCCTGGGCGCCTCTTTTAGAGAAGGATATTGCAGAGATTTTCAGGGAATCACTATAAAAAAACGAAATGCCTTTGAAGGACGGAATGCAACCCTAATTAATTTCTACAGAATATAATGTAGTAACAATACATGGCTAAGCGCACTTTGGCAGCTGAGCCATTTTTGTGTTGGTAGAGTAAATACATTGATGGGAGCGTTTATACCAGGGAAATAGCCCTAATCATAGGTATTCCGCTACAATGGCAAAAACAAGCAGTGATAAACTTATGCATTCTTGGCTCTAGAGTATTGATTGAGCCTTTGATAGGATGTATACTTCTATTAGACAAAAATGCGGAATCTGTATTTTTGTCTAATATGTCACGAGTGCACCAATATGAAAAATAGGTAGAGATGTATATTTGAATAAGCTTTATTTTCGAAAAGGCATAACGGATTAATTAAGGTTGCTGACGGGTATGCGAAGATGTGGAAAATCATATCTTTTATTTAATCTTTTTAAAGAGTATTTGGTAAATGAAGGAGTTGCTGAAAATCATATTATTGAGATTGCGTTTGACTCTTTTGAGAATAAAAGGTATAGAGATCCGGAGGTCTTATTTCCATATATAATGGAGAAAAATGTCGGATGAAAGAATGTATTATGTTCTGTTAGATGAAGTCCAGATGCTTGATGATTTTTGAATCAGTTCTTAATAGCCTCGGAAGAAAGCAAAATGTAGATGTATATGTAACGGAAGTAATGCAAAATTCTTATCAAAGGATATTATTACAGAATTTCGTGGACGTGGGGATGAAGTTCATATGTATCTCAACATTTGGCGAATTTATGAGCGTGTATGATGGTGACAGACACAAGAAGGCTGGAGGGATTATGTGCTGTTTGGTGGAATACTGCTGTCCTAGGGTTTTTGAAAAACGGCTGATCAGAAACTGATTTTTAAAAACCCTGTTTGAAGAAAACCTACTCGATATTACCGGAAGAAATAATATACGAAATAAGGCGGAATTAGAAGAACTTCTGAATATTTTATCGTCAGCAATTGGTTCTCTTACGAACCCGAAGTATAGCTATCAGCGACATTAAAAGTCGTTAAGAACAAGTCCATAGCAAAGATACTGATAATCAAATATATAGATTATCTTAGAGTTCATTTCTTATAGATAGTGCACCGATATGATATTAAGGCAAAAAGTACATTAATACTCCATCAAAAGTATTACTTTACTCGATCTGGGACTTAGGAATGCTAGACTTAATTTTAGGCAGGTGGAGGAGACTCACTGATGGAAAAACATTATATTTAATGAACTAAAAGTTCGTGGATATAATGTGGACGTAGGGTTGTTGTGATGAATGAAGTAGATAAAAATGGTAAGAAAATTAGAAAACAGTTGGAAGTGGACTTCGTTTGCAATAAAGGCTCAAAGAGATTTTTATATTCAATCGACCATGCATTACCTGATAAAGAAAAAGATGGAACAGGAGCAACGCTCGTTGGTGAATACAGGCGATGGATTTAAAAGATTATTATTGCAAAGGATGCTGTGGCACCACTTTATAATGAAGAAGGCATATTAGTGATGAGCGTTTACGATTTTCTTCTTAATCCGGATAGTATGGAAATCTAAAAACAGGGAGGAAAATATGCAAAACTTTGACTATCAAACCTGACAAGACTCATTTTTCGAAAGACGTAATTCAAGAACTTCCGGAAGTAATGAAGCAGTTCGAAAAGGATTCTGCTGAGCTACGGAAGCGGAAGTGTCTGGACTGTAGCAAGGCCATTGCTGCAGGGGGCGAAGCATGAGGGAGATCTCGGGATTTGGATTACTTATAAGGTAAAAGCTAAGGCAGCCCTGTCACGACATGGAGCATGCGCTTTCGGCATACTATGACATCACCCATGGAGAAGAACTCGCCATTATCACCCCGAGAAGGAAAGTTAGAGGAGATACACAACAGGAGTTGCACAAAGAAGTCAGGAGAACAATTTATGAAGACATTGATTATTAACGGATCCTCGCATCGCACTACAAGCATTGCCCTGGAGGAGATGGTAAAGGTATTTGAGCAGGAAAAGATAGAAGTAGAAGTGGTGCAGATTGGCAAACAAAAGATATACGAGGCTGTATTTCCTGTGGATATTGTTATAAAAATGGAAAATGTGTCTTCAATGACCCGGTAAATGAACTGGCAGAGAAGTTTGAAGCCGCAGATGCTTTAGTAGTGGCATCTCTGGTTTATTATGCCTCCGCAAATGCTACCTGATTGCCTGGTCCGGACAGACTGTTCTACAGTACACATTTTGATAAGACCATGAAGGTGGGCGCCAGTGTGGTTGTGGCAAGACAGAGGCGGTTTATCCGCGACCTTTGATGAATTGAATAAGTATTTTACCATCTGCTGGAATGCCGGTAGCCTCCAGCCAATACTGGAACAGTGTTCACGGATGCGGAAAAAAGGGGAGCGCGAAAGGAAGACCTGGAAGAGTCTGCAAACTATGAGAACTCTGGCAAGAAATATGGCACTTTTTGATGAAGAGCATTGCCCTGGAAAAGAAAAATACGGTTTACCGGCAGCAAGGGGATAGCTGCAAATTTTGTCCGATAA